>Ga0210377_10000035_pt1 | contig 123700 bp, 97 predicted proteins | sample PLM4_65_b1redo_FD_155480 | JGI IMG/M metagenome (GOLD analysis project Ga0210377, IMG submission 155480) | Groundwater sediment microbial communities from an aquifer in East River, Colorado, USA - PLM4_65_b1 redo | ecosystem: Environmental > Terrestrial > Soil > Riparian zone | place: USA... | reverse complement strand
GGATCGTACTTGAGCCTCAGAGCAAACAACGGCAAATAAGACCTTGAAATGGGGAAAAGCCCAGAAAACATCCCTGTCCCTTCGCAGCGGAAAAAAACCGCCTTCCCACCCGTAACTGACGGATTACCCGTCTGTATTGTGCCGCCGGCAGCGGTTGTGCGTAAGTGCGCCAGCTCCGACGGCGTATAGATGGTTCCGAAGCATCCGGGGGGGAAAATCGTCTGCCAGGGCAGAAGCAGAATGAGCATGACCACGGAAAGGTAAAATGCGCGGGATATTTGGCCGAGGCCTCCGAGGCCCCCTGCGATGGAGACCGTCAGGGCGAAGAACGTTGTCAAACCATAAAGCACACAGGCCAAAACGAGTATGCTGTTGACGGGACGCACCACGGACGCGATGTGTTTAAACGTCAGGTCAAAGGGAATCAGGCGGCCCGCCACGATGGGCGACGGATGACGAGTGACGGCCGATTCGGCGGCGGCCACTCCGTCGGACGCTGCATCCGGGCCGAATTCGATCTGTCCCGTATGGGCCAGCCAGAAGATTGCCTGAAGCAGCACAAGACAGAGCACCGCCGTGACAAATAAGAAATTCTTCCACGCCCGGAATACGCCGGCCGTTTCGAGTCCGTCTGTTGCGAACGCCGGGCTTTTTGTACGGGGGTTGTCCTGCGTCAATCCCCAATCAATGGTTCCGCCGAGCAGCTCAGTTTGCCTGGTTTTTCCCGGCCGGGTCAGGATCAGCACCAATAAGCCCGCCGCCAGGGCCGGGATTATCCACGCGAAGTGCGGTATGCCCGTGGCTTGCGGCAGCGTCACTGGGCCGTAATTAAGGACTTTCCCAAGCGGCCCGAGGACGGAAGGGTCAATCAGGACATAGACGTGAGCGCCAAGTAACATGCCGATGACGGCGATCAGGGCGTCAATGCGGCCCGATGCGGCACTGGCCAGGCCGGTGCCGGGACAAAAACCCGTCAGTCCCAGGCCGAGCCCGACGAGAGCTCCGCCCACGAGCAAGGGGAGAATGACCGCGGGCTTTACGTCCAGATTACCCGCTCCGGCAAGGCCGAGCAGCCACGTCCCGACCATCGCAACCAGCACGGCCAGAACCACGGTGCGCAGCGCATGAAAGTCCTTGAGCCTGAGCGAGCCGATGATCTTGTCGGGATCGGTCAGTCCGGCCAGGACCAGCGCCGCCCCGAAGATTACGCCCATGATCAGACTGATAATAGAAACCATATTACAATCCCTGCCTGTCTTTGTTGGGGGCCTTGCGATAAACGAGGTAGGCGATGAGCATCCCGGAGCTGAGTGCGGCAATGGTAAATGGAATCGCCGAGACGGCAAGCTGCGCCCAGCCGCTCCCGCATAGCCCGACGATGCTTCCGTATGCCAATCCGGCGCCTAACAGTGCGCAAAATCCGCCGCAGAATCCGCTGATCAGGCGGAGTACCACGGGGTCGGCGTGGTTCTGCCGCCACCAGGCGGAGCTGACGCGGACTTTCCACGTTTTCAGGTGCAGAGCGGCCAGAAAAGCGCCAAGGACAAGGCCGATGGTCAGCCACCAGCCGGACGCCAGACCCAGTAATCCCGGAGTGTTGCTTTGCAGGTCTTGTTCCTTCAGGGCCTGGATGAGCGGATGGTTCTCGGCATATTCCGGGGCCACGTGCTCCAATGTTTTGGCGTCGGCGACGACAAATTGATTCGAAACGTCCAGCGGCTGTGCCAGGGCGATGGCCAGGACCTGCACGAGTCCCAACAGGATGCCTGCGGTCCACCATGGCACCAGGGGCGTCTGGGCTTTGAGTTCGTTCATAATCGCTTTGTCCTACCTTAGAGCCAAGAAAACCGCAATTTTCTCACCACTCTTCCATGAGATTCGACCTGAGCGGGATTGTAGGGGAGCCGGGCGGAGGTGTCAAACAAAAACTTCGTGGCACGAGGGCCGGGGATGCATGTCATGATTATAGGTACAACCATCCCCAAAACCTGCGGCTTTGAGGATGCCACCCGTTTTCCACCAATCCTGACTGGGTGGCAGCCTCATCCCGATTGTCGTTATCGGGATGGGGATGGCTCTTTCTGTTTTTTACCTACAAAGATTACATGCACCCAAGCGCCGGCTTTTTAGGGATAATCCTTGCCGTTCAGGCTGCGAACGACGGACGCCAGCCATGCTTCAAGCTCGGATTTCATGGACTTTACGCGGCCGGGCTCGCGGCCGGACAAGTCCTGCTGCTCGCCGGGGTACTGGGCGAGATTGTACAACTCCAGCCTGACTTTATCGCGCTTGTCCTGGATTCGATGCAGCTTCCAGGGCCAATCGAGCCAGGCGGCGTGGCCTGGGAAAGAGTCCTGCGGATATTGTTTGGTGATTTTGCCGGCGTCCAGATATAGCCGCGATACGTCCTGCGGCTCCTTGCCTGCCTTCTGTTCGTCCAGCAGCTCAGACATCCATTTGTCGCTCGGCGTGCCGATTCCGTTGATGGGATAGTCCCAGAAGCCCATCGGTTTCGGCCGGGCGGTCATCGAACCCTCGATAAGCCGGGTGAGGCTGATTCCATCAAGGGGCGGCTGGTTCTCCATTCGCACGCCCACAATCTCAAGAAGGGTCGGATAGATATCATAAGTGTTACACGGGATACTGGTTGTCCGCGGTTTCGGGATGCGTGCGGGCCATTCGAGCATAGCCGGCACGCGAAGGCCGCCTTCGTATATCTGGCCTTTGTTTCCGCGCCCGCCGGTAGTTCCGAGGTTGGGAAGGCCCCCGTTGTCGCTGCAATACCAGAGGATCGTGTTCTCATGGATGCCGAGGGTTCGCAGCTCTTTGCGAAGCTTACCGAAGGCGCGGTCCATACCGGTGATCTCGCCGTAGAAGTGCTGCTGGTTCTTTTTCTGATCGGCGTACAGCGCCCGGTCCTCTTCGATGGCCTGGTGCGGAGCGTGCGGATTTCCGAACCAGACGACCGCCAGGAACGGCTGCGGAGATTCGGCGTGCCTGCGGATGAATTCGAGGGCGGCATCAACGGTGACCATGGAGCTTTCGCCCTGGGTCTCGACGGCACGGCCTTCCCGGCTGAGAATGGGATTGTTATCAAAGAAGTTCCACGCTGAGAACCATTCATCGAAGCCGCTGGCGCCCGGATTGACGGGGCTGCTTTTGAGAACGGAGCCAAGATGCCACTTGCCGAAGTGGCCCGTGACGTATCCGGCTTTCTTGAGGGCTTCGGTGAGAGTAATTTCCTGCGGGCGAAGCGCATAGCCCCACTTGAAGCATCCGAAGCGGTTCGGATGACGGCCGGTCATGACGCTGCCTCGCGTCGGCGAGCAGACCGGTGCGGCGGCGTAGAAGCGGTCGAAACGCAGCGCTGCTGCGGCCAGGGCGTCGAAGTTCGGGGTCTTCAGAACGGGATGACCGTTATAGGCCATGTCGCCCCAGCCCTGGTCGTCGGCCATGCACAGGACAATATTGGGCTTCTTGGAAGAAGCGACACTCTGCGTTGACGCGCAGCCGGCAGCGGCCAGGCATGCACCGGCGCCCAACGATTTTAAGAATTCACGACGTTTCATTGGCATGGCGTTTCTCCTGTTCTCTATGATTTGACGTCGATGTATTGGGCGGCGATCTTATCGCCGGTTCTTTCGACCCATCTTCGCAAAAGGTCTCGATGCGTGTCCATGACGTTCTTGTACTCTGCCTCTTCGGCGAGATTCTTCATCTCACCCTGGTCTTTTTCCAGGTCCACCAAATGCTCGCGATGGCCGCCTGAGTCGTAAATGGAGTACTTAAAGCGGCCTGTTCGCAGCATCCTTCCGTTCTCGGTCTCCGCGACGACGAAATCGCGCCACTCTTTAACGTCTTTCCCATCCGCTAAAGGCCGCAGGCTTCTGCCGTACAAGCCTTCCGGTATGGCTATGCCCGCATAATCGCAAAGCGTCGGAAGAAGGTCCAGACCATTGGAAATTAGGTGCTTATCGTCAACCAGGCCGGCGGGAGTCTTCCCCTTGTAGCTCATGATGAATGGGACACGGAGAGATTCGCCGTAGAGCACCGACTTGTGCTCCATTTTGTGCGCCGCATCCATGTCGCCGTGGTCGCTGGTAAAAACGATCAGGGTGTTCTCCTCCAGGCCCGCTTCGCGCAGGGCGTCGAGCACGAACCCGATTTCTTCGTCAACCATTTCGGTCAGCCGGCAGTACGCCCAGCGGTGCAGGCGCCATTGGTCCTCCGTCCACTTCTGCCGAATGTATGCGCGGAAGGGCCTTATGTTCAGGTACTTCTGCGTGATGCACTCCGGCTCAGCCTCCGGCACGGCGTGATTGGGCGGCAGGGGAGGGCAGTTGGCTTGCACGAAGGCGCTGACGTCGCCGCTCTTTCTCGCGAGATCCAGCACGGCCTCGCACGTCGTGGAATCCACGTTGTTGGCGACGGTTTCTCCCTTTGAGCGGCTGAAATCATTGATCGCCATATAACAAATATCGTGCGGGTTGATGAACGAGGCGAACAGCAGGAACGGTTTGGCATGCGGTCCCTTGATGAATTTCGCGCAGGCCTCGGCCAGCTCCCGGCGGGAATTGCCGGTCAGATTCCGATAGCCCAGGTTCTGCAAGTTATTCATCATTTTAGGCAAGTGCACCTTGCCGCCGTAAGCCGTCTCATAGCCCGCCTTCTGGAAGAGCCGGCCGAGCGACTGCTCCACCATCGCTTCGGTCACGGACACCTCGGCCGAGTCCTCGTTCTGGCCCATTCCTATCACGCTGGGCATCAGGCCCGTTTGCAGGCTGAACCGGCTCGGCACGCAGACGGGATTGCTGGCGTATGCCCTGTCGAACCGAATGCCCGAAGCCGCAAGCCGGTCCATGGCGGGCGTCTTGAGCCACTTGTTGCCCATGCAGCTCATCATCCCGGCGTGCTGCTGGTCCGTCATGATGAACAGGATGTTCGGCCTGTCTTGCTTCATTGGGCTGTCCTGGGCGAATACTGTCTGCCTCGGCGCCAGGCCAAGAGCAGCGGCGGCGGTCGCCTTGATGAATTCTCGTCTTCTCATTCTTCTCTCCACAATCTTATCCGTGAGCGTACTACAGATGGGATGCTTAAGTCCACTTCTGCAATTCGATGATGTTTCCCTCGGGGTCGGTCACATAGATAAATGTGATCGTGCCGGCGCCGCGGATTTTTGCGGTGACCAGCTCGCCGACGCGGCCTCCGCCCGCCGCGAAGACCATATCTGCGGCGGCCTGGACGTCATCGACCTCGAAGGCAAGATGGGCCAGGCCGGGGCGGTTGATTGCCGTTTCCGGCCGCCTCTTCGTCTTGTTGTACTGAAATATCTCGAGCGTGGGGCCGTCGCTGCCGTGACCCGGCAGCCGCAGATGAACGCCGCAAATCTCCGCGCCGGGCACACCCGTACAACGTTCGACCCATTTTTCGCCGGCGGCTCTCTCCGGCGGAACCGGCTGGCAGCCGAAAATCCGCTCGTAGAATTCAGCCAGCTTCTTCCAGTCCCGCGCGACGATGTTCGTATGTTTGTATTTCGCTTTCATTATTCATGGCTCAGATAATACGCACTGGCGGTGCGCGGGTCTGTTTTATTCATCACTACGACCCGTTCGCAGGAAGCGGATGCAGACGGGTTTTCCGACGGAGATCTTGTGACCGGTCGGCTCGAGCGCGCCGGTTTGCGGGTCGATGCGAAAGACGACGACGCTGTCGCCGCCCTGGTTGGCAACGAGGCAGAATGCGCCCGTCGGGTCGATGTTGAAGTTCCGCGGGGTTTTGATATCGGCAGTCTCGAACTCGACGAGCGTCAGCGTCCCTTTAGCGGGGTCGATGCGGTAAACGGCGATACTGTCGTGGCCGCGATTCGAGCCGTAGAGAAACTTGCCGTTCGGGTGCACGCGCACCTCGGCGCACCCGTTGGAGCCGTGGAAGTCCGCTGGAAGCGTCGGGATGGTCTGGATTTCGCTCAGAGCGCCGGAGGCCGGCTCGTAAGTGAAGGCGGTGACCGTGCCGGCGAGCTCGTTGATCACGTAGGCGAACTTGCCGTTTGGATGGAAGGTAAAGTGCCGCGGCCCGGCGCCAGGTTTGAGCCTGGCGAACGGAGGGTCGTTGGAGACGATTGTTCCCTTTTCGGCGTCCAGCCTGTAAATCATAATCTTGTCGATTCCCAGATCGGCGACGAAAGCGAAGCGATTGTCCGGGCTGAGGTTGATCGAATGAGCGTGCGGTTCTTTCTGGCGATTGGCATTCACGCTGGAACCTTCGTGCTGCACGACGGCGGTCGGCTCCGCGAGTCCGCCGTCCGCCTTGATCGGGATCACCGAGGCGCTGCCGCTGCTGTAGTTGGCGACCAGCGCATTTTTCCCCATACGGTCAATGTTGACGTGGCAGGGTCCTGAGCCGCCGGAGGGCTGTTGGTTGAGGAATTTCAGGCTGCCGGTTTGGGCGTCGATGGCGTAGGCGCTGACCGTTCCGGCTCCGCCGGCCTCGCTGACGGCGTACAGGAATTTGCCGCCGGGATGAATCTCGAGAAACGAGGGATTCTTAATCTCCACGGCAAGGGCCGGCTCCGCAAGTTTTCCCGTCTCCAGGTCAAGTACGCTGCGGTAGATTCCTTTGCTGGAATTCTCTCCGCCGGTGTACGTGCCAAAATAGACGGGCAGCGATTCCGCCGACGCCGTCGATAACGCCGCAAACAATAACAGTACAGTGATAAAGATTCTCGCATTCATAAGCGGATGCCTCCTTTGATAAGTGTCAATATGTCGTTGTCTTAGATTCCGTCCCCGTCGGCGCCTCACTCATGTCGCGCCTGCCTGGGCACACATTGCGGCCCCTGCCACGGACCAGGGTGCTCACCACAGGGAATTTATGCTCTCAGAGCTGGATTTTCAAGGGAAAAGTCGGGGCGGTTTTTTGCCGGGTGCGGTCGACATTAGGTGGCGGATTGCGAATCATTCTCACCCCTTGTCTTTTCGACCGGAGGCCGAAGGCCGGAGTGGAGAAATCTGGCCGCGAAGGATAAGTTCACCCTGTCCGCAGCCAGATCTCTCGACTTCGCTTCGCTGCGCTCGAGATGACACAACTCGCGCCTGAGGGCTTTGCCAAAGCCGTATGAAGCCTCGCACCGTATTCCGCACCCTTGCTCCGCAGCATGCACGCATCGGCGCAGAAAGCAGCCTCCAAAAGGTTCTTGCAGACTGTGTCGAATCGGCGTATTCTGATGCCACGTCAGTCTTGAGTATAGGGCTGAGGAGATTCAGGTTGTTGTAAGGAGATGTTCGTCATGAGTTTGTCCAGCTATTTTGAAAAGGTGCAAGGTCTCGGCATTCTGGCTACCGCCGATTCGGATGGAATAGTTGATCTTGCCGTTTACGCCAAGCCCTACGTGATCGATGAGACGACGGTGGTGTTTGTGATGCAAGAGCGTCTAACCCATCAGAACCTTAAATCCAACCCACACGCCGCTTACATGTTCGTCGAAAAGGGTGAGGGATATTCCGGAAAAAGGTTATACCTGACGAAAATCCGGGAGGAAACGAACAGCTCGCTCGTCGAGATGCTCCGCAAGAAGCAGCCGGCGATTTGTCCCGCTCATGACGATTCAAATAAGTATCTCGTGCATTTTCACGTTGACAACGTCTGGCCGCTTGTAGGTGATAAAACGTAGAAGGCTTTGCGGCTGCGTCCATCGTGTCGCCGCGTGTCGAGGGCGTCCCACCCTCGAATCGCGGGCAGGATGCCCGCGACACGACTGAGCATCTGTGCTTCGAGTTATGGGACGTACCAACGAATTTTCGATTGTTGATTGATGATTTGCGATTGTTTCTCAATCGTCAATCGTAAATCGTCAATCGCAAATCCCCAATGGTTTTGCCTCCGCCGGTTGCATTTGTTATATTTTATGTATTGGGGGGTGTTCAAATTATGAAGACAAAATCCGGATTACGTGGACTAAGATGCTTTCTGGCGACCTGTGCGAGCGTCGCCTGTGCGTGCGTTTGCGTTCTGTTGATAGCGGGGCAGTATCACACGGCTCGCTTCCAATTGGACACATACGAACGCGAGTACCAGGGCTGGGAAGCCTTCCAAAAGACAAATCCCGCATACTTCGAGGCCAACACAGAAGCAGTAAAATCCTGCCAGAGAAGCTTAAAGGACGCGCGAAACAATTCCTGGGTGAAGCTTCCCAAAGCGCACGTGGTGGGGTTGTTTGTCGCAGCCGGTTTGGGCAGTGCGGCCGTCGGCTACCTGGTTACGTGGGTCGTTCTCTGGCTGCCAGGTATGGCCCTCAGTCGAATCGCCCGATGGCTGGCGCTGTGCTTTGAGCGTAAACCCAAAAGGACTCATCCGGCCTCCGCTCATGCCTCGTGGGGCAGGGGAGTCCCAATGGCTGCAAATCCTGCATCAGAGCGCAATGCCACCGTTCGCTGGGACAATCAAGTATTAATCCGTCAGACCCCGGCCGGGCCAAAATGCAAAGTGTAAAATTGAGCTGTTTTACCGCTGAACGCCCGGACCGCAGAGAAGAAATAGAATCCGTAGGGGCAACCCCATGTGGTTGCCCAGGGCGGGCACACGGGCCCGCCCCTACAGCTTGATTCTTGATCTTCCCGGTGTTCGCTGGCCAAGCCATCTCAAAGCAAAAGCCCCTACTTGAAGGAGGAGGGGAGTGAAGTAAGTAGGGGCTAAGACGCGCACTTCATTGTTCTTTCGAAGAACCCTGTTAATCCAACAATACAGACCAAATCGGTGTCCATCAATTGTGGTGACTACGTATTTTTCACAAAAAAATCACAGAAGCGTGAAGAGTACAGCGGATTGGTGCTCGTACCTAAGGTACGGGAGATGAGTGGCGAGTCTGCCACCGGTCCGCCGGGGGATTCCAAGTCCGAAAACACTGGGAGACCCGGCCCCGGACGCCGGACTGTAGGATGGGGCTTGCCCCGCCATGATTGAATCAGTGGGCTGGAGTCAACTGATAATCGCCGGTTTATAGGGCTACCGGAGAAGACATTCTCCAAACCTCTATTTGGCCCTAAAGAGCGGCTGCGGATGAGCCGAACTTAAAGACGTTGGAAGGGCAACAAATTCGGGTGGAGTATCCAGAAAGACAGGCGATCGTGGACGAACAACGGCACAGACGGTTGCGCCTCTTGGTCAAGAAGCTGAACAAAGAGCGCAAAAAACAAGCGCAGAAAATAGACATACTCTGCAACGACCTTATCGCCGCGCAGCGGAGCTTCATCAAGAGACTGAGCACCATCAGTTTCATCGCGAATTTTTGCGAGTCCATCGTCGGGGCCACCGACCTGAATAACCTTCTGTACACCGCCGTTCGGATCATCAAGGCCGAGACCGCCGACGCCAGCGTCATTTTCTTTTTGAAGAACAGCGAGGACCCCTCGGCCGGACTGAGGGCAAGTGCGCCATCCGGCCCGGCTTCGACGGATTTTGAGCTGCACGCGTTCGAAAGCAGCCAGCCGATTACTTTCGGGAACGGGCATTCCTTCGACTGTGCCGAGCTTGTGGCCAAGCCGCCTGTCGAAGGCGACAGGCTCGAAGCCTGCTTCGGCCCGGAATTGATGGACGGCATCTGCAAGTCGAACAAAGTCTGCACTCTTGATGATATGTTCGCCATGGGCTTGCAGGGTAATCTGGTCGGGCTCAACAAGATTTCGACCGTGACTATTCCGCTGGGTCTGTCCGGCTCGTCGCTGGGTTTCATGCTTCTGTATCGCTCGTCGGAAAACAAGCTGACCGCCGACGAGATAGAGAGGATTTCCGCCATAACCTACGGACTCTCGCGCGCGATTGCCTCATGTCAGGAAAATCAAAAATCGAAAATGGAACATTGATTGCCGATTGGCGTTTGATGTTCACCACCACGCAGCATGCAGCTTGTAGGATGGGTCCGGAAGGATTGCCGGATTGCCCATGCTGCATAATTGTCTTATCGCCGAAGTTCCTTGAGTCCTGCAGCAAGAGCCGCGGCGCGCAGCTCGTCGCCAGCCGGCCCCGGCGATTGGCGGAATAACACATCCAACAGTTTTGGATACTGTTCCAGGGCAGAGAGCATTTGCATCCACCTGTCCGAATCTCTGGCGCGAAGAGACTGTGCCAAATCCAGGCAGATCGCCAGATAAGCGGCCCGGGCCTGCTGCTGAACGGTGGCGCCCTCGATGAACCCGGCCTCGATTTGTGGCTTCATCTTCTCGCGCAGGTCGGCGCGCTGCTTATCCACGTCGCGGAGCTTCTCGATATTGGCCGGCTTCTGGGCGAGGAGGCGATAGACGGTCCTGCCGTCCCGGCTTATTTTTCCGCCGCCATTCTCGACGATCACGCGCTCGGCCATTTCGATGAGGCGGTCGCCGAAGCGGGTGATTGTTTCGTCTTCGGGCATCCCCGGGCGCGTGGTGTTCTGGTAGCGGTCCTCGATGGTCCAGCCCTGCTGCTGCATCCATCGCCGCCCTTTGATGACTCCGACGATGGTCGCAGCCGTGGCGGCGTTATTGTCGGCATCCCACCCAAAATTAAAAGCGTGGATGAGCGTTTTGACAAGATCAGCCTGGCCGTAAAGCAGGGCGGCAACGGTTGCCGCGGTGCATAATTCATAGCCGTTCTGATTGCGGGTTCGGCTCTCGTAGAGCGTGTATTTGTCCCTGATGAGCCGGCGCGTCGTGCGCCAGTCATTCGGATTTTCTTCATGCCAGCGGCGGACGTCCCTGATAATTGGAACGATGCGGCTGTCGGGGTCCACCGAGGCCAGGCCGGCGTCGAGGATGTTGTCTATATTGTCGGTGGTGAAGGCCGTGGCGATCATGGCGGTGAACAGTTGCGTGGTTTGTGCAGGCTCGCCGTCGATACTGACGTGCGTGTAATTCAGGCCAATGCGGGCCGCGGTTTGGGGCATGGCCGGAGCAATCAGGCCGAACATCTCACAGACAAACTGCCCCGAAATGTTGAAGCCGGCCCAGGGATTCAACGCAAGACTGCCGGTCAGCGGCGGATCGATGCCGATGTCCATGAGCTGCCGGACGTACAGGTTGGAGCACCAGATGTTCTGGTTGATGTGTCTTTTCCACAACGCGGTGATTTGCTCCGGTTCGAGCATGGTCTTGCGGCCGGACTGCATCGCGACGATATACACCCATTCGATGTCCGTGTCGTCGTCCGTTCGAGCGCCCTGCGGCAGGCCCGGCGTGTACTGCGTGACGTTACCAGGCTCCTCATAGTACTTGTTCTCGTGCGGTAATCCGTTGAGATTGCCGAGCAGTTGCGCCAGCAGACCCCCGCGGATCTTATCTTCGAGAGTTTCTGCAGGAATCTCTACAAACTGGCTGGAGGCGCCACCGACATTTCGGCCGACGGAGGATGCTTCAGGAATGAGGGGGGAGCCGCGTGTGCAACAAGTTGCACACCCTACTAAGACAAATCGCAGCAATAAGAACCAATTTCTGCACATCGTTGTTCTCCTCCATAAGATAAGGAAATTCATCGTTTGTTCTTGCGCTGGTCGAGGCGCTCGCCCATGGGGCGCTGCACGGGGATGTATCCGTCATTGCCCGGGGGCAATGACGGACCGCCAGCCTCGAGCTCGTCAAAGAGCTGCTTCTTCATGGCCTCAATCTGCTGGGCGTAGGCCGGGACGTTGATCAGGTTGTGCCGCTCGTGCGGGTCGGTCTGGAGATCGTAGAACCCGTCGTAGTCCCACACGCCGTGGTAGAAGATGTATTTGTATCGCTCGGTACGGATGGCAAACACCGTCGGCGTCGCGGGAAAATTCCATTCCCAGTAGTACTCGTAAAGAACGTGGTCGCGCCAGGGGATCGCCTTGCCTCGCAGCAGGGGCAGGAATGATCGGCCGTCCATTTTAGCCGTTTCGGGCGGCTGTACTGCGGCCGCGGCCAGCAGCGTTGGGGCGATGTCGATGTTCTGCACCATCTGCGTTATCTTCGTGCCCGGCTCGATCAAGCCCGGCGCATACGCAAGCATAGGCACGCGGATCGACTCCTCGAAGGCGTCCCGCTTGTCGTAGAAGCCGTGCTCTCCGAGCGCAAAACCATTGTCGCTCATGTAGAGGACCAGTGTGGACTTGCTCAGGCCCGTATCATCGAGGTACTTGAGCACCCGCCCGAGGTTCTCATCCAGGCCGTGCACGGTTTCGCAGTACTGCCGGTACAGCTCATCGAACGACGGCACGGGGTCGTTGTCGTATTGTCCGGTTTCCATGTGATCGACGCCGTGGATGCTGTAGCGGCGCTCGTGGACCCAGTGCGGCTGCGTCTGATAGTTATCTTCGGTGTTGGCCATCGTCTCGGGGCGCTTGACCGGGGCCTGCGCATAGCGGCCTTCGTGCCGTTTGGCGGGTTGGAACGGGTAGTGGACGGCTTTGAATGACAGGTAGAGGAAAAATGGGCGGCGGGCATCTCGGCCGTCTTTGAGCCATGCCAGCGTCTGGTCCGTCAGGACATCGCCCGTGTATCCCTGGATCGTGCGGCGCTCGTTGTTGATGTTGAGCGTCGGGTCGAAGTACACGCCCTGGCCCTTGAAGCTGACCCAATGGTCGAAGCCGGGCCGGGGGGCATCATCGTCATGGCCCATGTGCCACTTGCCGACAAAAGCCGTCTGATAGCCGGCCTTTTGGAGGTACTGTGGGAAGAAGACCGTTCCCTCCGGCTCCGGCCGCTGGTTATCGACAATGTGATGATTGTGCATGTACTGGCCGGTGAGAATCGAGGCCCGGCTCGGCGAGCACAGCGAGGTGCTGACGAACGCGTTGGCTAAGTGCACCCCTTGCTGCGCCATGCGGTCCATGTTCGGCGTCTCCAGAAACGCCGGCGCATTTTCCATGAATCCCATGAAGTCGTAGCGGTGGTCGTCGCTGAGCACCAGCACGATGTTTCGCCTCGCCGGCTTATCGTTCGGCGCAGCCTGCAAAGCGCACCTGGCGGCGCCCGGGAAAAGCAATCCCGCAGCACCGCAGCCGAGCATCCTGAGGAAGTCTCGCCTGCCGCAGCAGGGCCGTTGCATTTTGTCGTGACCCGTCATTTCGTTGCCTCTGCGTTCCGTCATCCCCCAGTGACGCCGGAACGGATCGTGCGCATTCTAATGTAAAGACTATTTGCCTGTAAAGGTTTGCGATTATAATATGGGCAATATCCAATATAGAAAGGAGCTTGGCTATGTTCATGAAGCCGCAGTTAACATTCACGAGCCTTGTTCTTGTTCTGCTTTGTACGGCGATGGGTGGCAGCCTCAAAGGCGAAGCCTTTGGGGATGGCAAAGCGAGGAATCACCATCCCCAAGCTGCGCTTGAGGATGCCACCCCCGCAGTCGGCTTTCCCAAGACGTGGACGTCACCCTATCGCGTGGATCCGGACTATCCGTTCCACGTGGTCAACGCTGAGGGACGGCACCTGTTCATCCTCAACAAGACGGCGTGGCTGTATTTCGGCTGCAAGCAGCCGCAGGCCGTGCTCGACCGGGCGGCCGGGCAGGGCGTCAACGTGCTCCGCGTGAGCCTCGAAGGCCGGTACTACTACGAAACCGTCGGCATCGAGCTTTGGCCCTGGGGCGGCACGCGGGATAATCCCGTCTGGGGCCAGTTCAACCCGGCCTATTGGGACGAGGTGGAGCGGCGAATTCGCATGGCCGGCGAAAAGGGCATCGGTCTTAACCTCACGCTCTATTGTACTCTTAGATCCTCGGCAGCCGAGATCGAGTCCCAGCGGCCCTATTGGGCATACACCCTGCAGCGCCTGGGAAAATATGCCAATATCCTCACGTGGGAGATCGCCAACGAATATATAGGGAATGAGGACTTCCAAAAGGCGGTCGCCGCGTTCTTTCACGAAAGCGACCCATACAATCGCCCGGTATGCACGTCCGATGGTACGACCGACGACGCGGCCTGGCCCGACCGGCCCTGGCTGGACTTGGCGATCAATCATACGTGCACGTCCTCCAGCGAGCGTCACGACCTGCGAGACTGGTATCTGGCCCTGGCGCGTAATACGCGCTCGCACGGCAAGCCGGCCTTCTGCAACGAATCGGGCCGGGAGAATCGCCACGGCAATAACGACGGCGTCCACCGGCGCAAGCAGGGCTGGTTGTGGTGCGCGGCCGGCTGTTTCTGGACCTGGCACTCCTGGGACGGCTGCGAAGGAATCGACGAGACTGACTACGTTGCGCCGGGGCAGGAATTCTTGAGGCCGATGGCGGACTTCTTCCGCGTTTTGCCTTTCTGGCAGATGAGTCCGAATTACACCGCGCTGACGGCCGACCAGCCGGACCTCGTCTGGGCCACACTGGCCAAGCCGGACCGTTCCGTCGTAGTCATGTATCTGTGTACCCGAACCAGCGGCCAGACCGTAAGGACGGCCTCCACACAGGTTCGACTACCCGCCGGCACTTATCGCATCACGTTCCAGCGGCCGGCGGACCTCGGTGTCATCAAAACGCAGGAACACCGCTCCGGCGGACTGAGCCAGACCGACCGAATCATCCTGCCGGGCTTCGCGGACGATCTGATTGTGACCGTCAGCCGGCTGTAAACTCGTGGCCAGGGCGTGCATTGCGCGTCGGGAATCGTATGTACCGAAAATGGATGGGACAAAGGATAATCGCATCGTCGTCATTCATGATGATTCGACAAAGCGTACCGCTGGGATAGATATGAAGGTCGCCGAGGCCACCTCTGACGAGCTTCGCAAGCTCGACGTGGGCAGTTTTAAGTCGCAGGAATATGCCGGCGAGCAGCAGGTCGTAGTCGAGAAGATTATATAAAGTCCATGGGTGGCAGCCTCAAAGCCGCAGGCTTTGGGGATGGGTTGGTCTTCATCCCGTAGGGGCAACCCCGCGTGGTTGCCCAGGGCAGGCACATGGGCCTGCCCCTACGCGATTGAGGCTGCCACCCATCGAGAAGATTATATGACAATGAATCCAAACGAGTTGCTTGGTCGAACCTTCGATTGCGAATGTGGACGCAGCCATAGCGTGCCCGTTCGAGAGATCATCTATGCCGAAGATGCCCTGGAGCGTTTGCCCGCCGTGCTGAGTACCCTTGTGGAGGGACGCCGCGTGGTTCTGGTTGCCGATCGGCGAACCTTCGAAATCGCGGGCCGTCGCGCGCAGCAGATTCTTGAAGAAGCGTGCTGGTCCGTACATCAGATAATCGTCCCCGATACCGGTCACGGCGGCCCGGTTTGCGATGACACGACCCACGACTGGCTCAATGGCCGGCTGCCACCGGCTGATATGGCGCTGGCCGTCGGCTCGGGCGTCGTTAACGACCTGACCAAATGGTCGGCCTTCGACCATAAGCTGCCTTACGCCGTCGTGGCGACGGCCGCCACGATGAACGGATACACCGCCGCCAACGTTGCGCCTTCTCTCAAGGGCGTCAAGAGCCTGATTCGCGCCGAGGCGCCCCTGGCGGTTTTTGCTGTCCCCTCCATCATCGCCGAAGCGCCGTTCGAGCTTACGACGGCGGGCCTGGGTGACGTCATCGCCAAGCCGGTCAGTACGACCGACTGGCTCCTTAACCATATTTTCTTCGGCGAGTATTTCTGCCGGTATTGCAGTGAAATGATCAGTGCTTTGGAGCCGTATTACCTCGACCGGTCGCAGGACATTCGGAACCGTCAACCGGCCGCGATCGAAGCCCTGGTGCGCGCCCTTTTGTACTCCGGTATCGCCATGACCATCATAGGCAGCTCGGCGCCCGCCTCCGGCGGCGAGCATCTTGTGAGCCATACGCTCGATATGATGACCAGCGTGGAGGGCGTCGCTCACGACCTTCACGGCCGGCAGGTCGGTCTCGGCACGCTGTTTGCCTCGGCTCTCTACGAGCGCATCTTTCGGATAAAGAGCCCCACGTGTGTCGCGGGCGTCCCACCCGCGATTGATGACAACTTCTGGGGCCCCTTGGCCGGGGCCGTGCACCAGCAGTACGAACAGAAGATTCCCTCGCTTGAAATCATGCGTCAGAAGCTAACCGACGGACAAACGTGGGAGACGTTTCTCGCCGCGTGCCGCCGGCAGGTTCGTTCCCCCGAGCAAATCAAGAATTGCCTGCGAACGGCCGGAGCCGCTCATACCTTTGCGGATATCGGATGCTCGCGCGAACGTTTTCTGGCGGCCATTTTACATGCGCACGAAATCCGCAAACGGCCTTCGGTTATCGACCTGGCCTGGATTCTCGGTATTCTTCCGGGAGCCGCCGGGCAGATCGTCGATCAGTGGCTTACCGGCTGAGGGTCTGACTGATATTTCTATGAACGTGCCAGAGTCAAGATGGGCGATGACGGTTAGAACCTGCGTTGCGTTAGCGACCAGCTTGCTATTCGCGAGGGCCGTCACGGCGCTGGAGCCTCGTGAGATTCTGGTCATCGCCAATAAGAATATCGCCGAATCCGGCCGGATCGCTCGATACTATTGCCAGAAGCGAGACGTGCCGCAGGAGAATATTCTCGAACTGCCCCTGGGCACGAGCCTGCGGGATACGATCAGTCGAGGCGATTACGACAAGCAGATTGCAGAGCCTATTCGCAAAGAGTTTCTTACGCATGAACGCTTCGGGAAAATCAAGTGCCTGCTGACTCTTTACGGGGTGCCCATCAAGGTGGGGGGACGGGGAATTCTGGCTGGCCAGGAGGGCAGATTGCAGGAGTTGAAAGCCGCCGCGGAGCAGGAGAAAAAGAAAATCGAACAACTCAAACAGGAAGGTCCAGCCGATTCCGACCAGCACAAGCAAGCGGCTCGCCGGCTGGCTCAGTTTCAGCTTGAGATTGACCGGATCAGCGGCACAGAAACAAACGCGTCACTCGACAGCGAGCTGGCGATGGTGTTATTCGAGATATACGATCTGTATCGGTGGCAGCCGAATATGCTGAGAAATGACGTGATGGGTCTTCAGTATAGAACGCTTATGGTCAGCCGGCTGGACGGCCCGAGCGATTCGGTCGCCAAAGGCCTCGTCGATAAGGCTATTGCGGCGGAAAAGACGGGCCTGCACGGTATCGCATACTTCGATTCACGCGGCATTAAAGAGAAAAATCTTTACGGCCACTTTGACCGGTCTCTGCTCGCTCTATCGGCATTGACCCGATCGCAGACGGACCTGACCGTCACGGAAGAGCAGACGGCCGCACTCTTCGCCCCCGGTTCCTGTCCTCAAACCGCCCTCTATTGCGGCTGGTACAGCGTCGGAAAGTACGTCGATGCCTTCGATTTTGTCGAAGGCGCAATCGGATACCACATCGCAAGCTTCGAAGCGGTCAGCCTTCGCGATCCGAACAGCAGCCAATGGTGCCCGGCCATGCTCAAAGACGGGATCACTGCAACGTTAGGACCGGTTGCCGAGCCGTATCTGCATTCATTTCCGGACCCCACCGCGTTCTTCTGCGAACTGTACAGCGGCCACTGCCTGGTCGAGGCTTACTATCGCACGACGCCGTTCAATTCGTGGCAACTGCTCCTGATCGGGGATCCGCTTTACCGGCCCTTCAAAAACTTCCCTGCAAAAACCGGCGGCGAAAAGCCGGAAATGGGCATTTCCGTGCCGTGAGCTCCCATTCTTTCTTTGTGTGTCGGCCTCGGTCAACGAACGCTTCCAGCCAATCACGGGAGACCAACAACATCAACGCTTTTCAAAAAACATTCATCATACGACATTTCGGTTGATGAGTTTCGCTGATAACTGTACACTGGCATTCTGAGGATTGTGTACAAGGAGTCTTGCGGCAGCCTTAGCGCAGGATTCGGCAATTGGCTGTGCGGACATTGAAACTCGCGAACATGTCCGACGCATCGGAACTTCGTAGGGCTATGAGCATCACGAGAGATTATCAACCTGCTTCCGATAAAGGGAGAATCTGCTGTCGCATACACGTCTTGAGTAGGCCGGTTATCGACATCATATATACGTAGTCGAACATACGGTGGCCATTGCCGTCAGTGCTCGATGTGAAAGGTTCGACAAGCCCCGGTTCATTCCTTTTAGAGCATCGTTCGTTCACTATTGTCCTACAGAGAATTTTGGCCCGCCAACTGCTTATCGGTCTATCGACACACCCGAGCAGAATCCGCTTATACGTGGTGACGTTTCGCTTGACAAGAACACGCCTATTTGGTATCATACAAACATTAAATGGACAAGGACTGGAGCCGCATTTCGATCGATCATACGGTGCGGAGGAGAATTCGCAGGCAGCGCAGCGACGATACGCCATTGGCCTTGCTCGTCGTCAGGCTGAGGTCCTGCCTGCTTCGGAGTCTCGCTTAATCAATAGTAGTTGCGCAGGATAGTTATACGTTGTCGAGCATGGTGTCTCTCGTGTTCCGCAGGGCGTCGTTTATCACTGGATGCCGCGCAACGTACACAGAGTCTGGCCGGGAAGCGTCCCTGGCCGTAAGTATCGTAACGTTTAGGAAGGAGAGCATTGATGAAGAGATTCGTTCTCACCACTATCATTCTGGCGCTTAGTTTCTGTTGCGTGGATGCGGGCGCCGCGCCCACCTATAGCTTTGTCAACATTACGAATAACGATCCGGCAAATGCGGCCATTGGTGAAGCACAGTTGTTTGTTGAATTGTTTAATCCCGGCCCCGGCCAGATACACTTCGCTTTTACCAACACGGGGCCCCAAGCATCGTCCATTACGGATGTGTACTTCGACGATGGTACCCTGTTAGGCATCGCTTCGATTATCAATAGCCCCAGCCTCGTTGAATTCTCTCAATTAGCGTCTCCTCCGGACCTGCCGGGCGCAAACAACGCCATCCCGCCTTTTCAAACGACGCTGGGCTTTTCTGCTGATTCCGACCCGCCTGTACAACCTCTTGGAGTCAACCCGGGCGAGTATCTGGGAATCATCTTTGATCTGCAATCAGGTGGAGTCTTCGATGACATCGTGAACGATCTCGCCACCGGAGCTCTTCGTATCGGTATCCACGTTCAGGGCTTCAGTAACGGCGGCAGTGAGTCCTTTATTAACAACGGGATTGTCGATGGCAACGGGAAAATCCCCGCCCCCGGGGCTCTTATCCTCGGCGGCATCGGAGTCGGGTGCATCAATTGGCTGCGGCGGCGCCGAAGCCTGTAAGAACAACATTGCAAGGCCCGGGCGGCCAACTCGATGCCAGATGCTCGATATTCGATGAGAATCGAGAATCCAAGATTCTTCTGCGAGATGTTCTGGCATGGAGCGGAGCGGGATGACAAGAACAGGAATCGCCGAAGTTGACGAGAGGCACAGGAAGCCATATAGTCGTTCCTTCAGGAGCAGGTGGGTGACTGAGATTGGAATTCCTTCCCGGTTCGGGCAGAGACGAACGATAACAGGGCTGCGGTGTTTCAGCGGCACGTTTTGCTTCTATTTGAGAAGCCGCCGTGACCAGGTGTCACAGGTTAATGATGACAATGAAAACTGATAATTCACCAGGCCAGATCTTCTTTGTCGATGATGAGCCGGCGGTGTGCATAGCCATTGAGGAGACCCTGCGAGATGCCAACTTGTCTGTCCGCTGCTTCAGCCATCCTTCTGAATGTCTCGCCCAGTTGCATTCTGGAAGGTGTAATCTGCTCATTACGGATATGAGACTTCCTGAGATGGATGGCCTTGAAGTTCTCAGATGTGCCAAGCGCGTTGCCCCTCAATTGCCCGTACTGATTATCACTGGATACGGCGATATACCGACGGCTGTCGCGGCCATTCAGGCAGGAGCCGAAGATTTTATCGAGAAACCTCTGCGAAAGCACGATCTTCTGGCAAAGATCAAATCCATACTGGCAAAGCGGCTATCGGCCGCCGCACGCGGCTTCGAAGCTCTGACCCCTGCCGAGAAGCTGGTTCTGGAGCTGATCATGGATGGCAAGACCAACCAACACATCGCTGAGCAGCTCAACCGTTCGGTAAGGACCGTTGAGACGCACCGCGCCTCCATCAAGCGTAAACTGGGTGCGAAGAACCTTGTGGAGCTTGTCAAGCGGGCTGGGTTGACAACCCGCCATGAATTCGATCGGCATCAAGAGATGGATGACGGCGCACAGCCAACAGTACCCAACCTGTAACCGTTCGGGATCGCCCGGCGGCGCATCGTAGAGTTGGCGGGCCGAGCGTGGTCGCGACATGTGATCTGTGGCCAACGTTCGGGGAATCGGCGGAAATCCACGAAAAGCATATCGAAACAGGCAATGCTACCCTGGTTTGTCAACGGAATTATTGGGATAATTACCCATTTTGCCAAGTATAATCAGCGTTTTTGGCTCAAAAATAGGCATTTTTTTAAAATACGTAGTAACCACAATAGAAATGCTGATTTAAATACTGTAAGATTACATCTCAGGAGCATGTTGAGAACCTGGGAAAACCAAGGATGAGGGTGCCGAAGTCTTTTGGAGGAGGCATCTCGCCGAGACTGCGACGCTCGGCTAATTCCCACCGTTGTTATCTGCGCCTAATGTGCGCGCCAGAAGAGTGCCGGGAGATTTCCATGGCACTTGAACCGGAGGAGAAGTGGTGACCAGACGCCAGTTGATACCGATGATCTCGCGTTTCCCGTCCATGATGGACTCTCTCTACGTCACCATCTCCTTTGCGTTCGGCGGCTTGTTTTTTCATCCAGAGGACACCAGCCAATTGGCTGTCGTGGCAACGGGTTCAGCATCCCCGCTATTCGCCCAGACAGGTGCCCCAGATAGGACTTCCATTACACCCTCCGGAGAGGGCGCTCCCCATAACAATAGCGTGAATGTACAAGACCTGCCCAACCTTCTTTTCCCTCCCCGGTTGGCAGCACAGCCAAACGCAGGCAGTACTTGTTGGCAGGTACACAACCCGAGTGGCGAGGTGAGTCCTTGCACGGAGGATGGGATATTCGCCACCATGGGGCTGGCGACCTCCTCCCAGGCCGGCCCTGCTGCGAGGCTGGATTCTGCCGCGCGCCGGTGGCCCTTGAGAAAGTGCCGGGTAGCAGCAAGGTCAGGGAGCGCCTCTCTCAGGAGGGTACAGGGGCTTATAGGTGCAGACTGGATAGAGGAGCTTAATCGTTGAACTGTGAGATTCTCAGGACGTGCTCGGTGCCTTTGATGCAGGAGGATCGGAACATCACAGAATCTGCCAGCGCGAATTCGATTCGGTTGGAGAAGAAAAAAAACAAAACCGACGTAGCAGTCTGGCTGGTTAGCCGGAAAAATGTTCGTGCGGTTTCTTGAGGATGAGACCGTGGTTGTTCGTAAGCCTGATGCGTCGTCCTGCCTGAGGAGCAGGGCGTTTGGGGCTGAGGGCTTTGAGGAGGTTTGTAGAAAGTGAACTTCGCAAAATACTGGGCATTTGTTTTGGGCCTGACCAAGTGGCATAGGGCGGGAGGTCTTCTCCTGGCGGTACTGTTCTGTCCCTGCACAACCGGGGACAGGCTGGGGGGCGTCGCGCCCTTCGGCGCGCATTTGGATGGCGCATTGAAAACCGCCGGAGCAAGAGGGCGCTGGCGGACTGTGTCTGAAGATGGACTGGCGACGAGCTTGGGGCTCAGGGAGGCGTTTTTCAATGAACAACACGGACGGGCAGATTGGGGTCTTCAAAAGAGTGCTATTTCCGCACAGCGATCTTGTGTTCAGGCCTTGTATGCCGATCGAGGGCATTTGCGCGCGCGAGCAGGGCACTCTCTGCACACGGCCCCTGACGAGCGAAGACCCTTGCAGTGACGAAGAACGACGATGTTTGAAAAGCGTGCCGAGGAGCACGCATAAGTTATTATTTTATAAAGAGTTATGCATGATTTCTCTGTTGAAGCCGACAGGGACGGAGTCTGCGCTGCCGTTGCTTGGACGAGGAAAATGCTTGCCGACTTCGCTCGCATCCAACGCTGAAAAACACAAGCTTGAGACGAACAGTGGATTGATTAGCAAGTGAAGACCTACCTCACTGTTTACTTCGGTTCGGTGCTGGTGGCCATGCTGCTCGTGCCGATTGTTTCGCGACTGGCCAAGAGGTATCACCTGGTCGATCTTCCCGACGCGCGGAAGGTGCATCAGGTCCCTCTACCCCGTGTTGGTGGAATTGCCTTTGTGGTAGCGACGCTTGCTCTGGTGCTGCCTGCGTTCTTCCTGAACAATACCATCGTTGAGTCTTTCCGCCAGTCCCGAACGCAGTTCATCGTACTGCTGGCCGGGGCGGGCTTTATGTTTGTAGTGGGCCTGATTGACGATATTCGATCGGTGCGAGGTTTGATCAAGTTGTTATGTCTGGTCGCCGCCGCGCTGGCGGTCTGTGCTTCAGGAGCGACCGTGCGTTCTTTTTCGGTAGGGTCGTGGTTCGCGGTTCATACAGGTTGGGCGGCCTGGCCGCTGACGGTATGCTGGATCGTGGGGATTGCGGTATGCGTGAGCTTCATAGACGGATTGGATGGCCTTGCCGCCGGGATCGCCGCCATGGTGTGCGGTACCTTGGCCCTTCTGGCCCTCTGGAGCGGTCAGGGAGCTATGGCGGTATTGATGCTGGCGCTGCTGGGCAGCGTGACGGGCTTTCTGTTCTTCAACTTCTATCCGGCTAAGATCTTCATGGGCGACTGCGGCTCGCTGTTTCTCGGCTTTATGATCGGAGCCGGCAGTGTCGTCTGTCACACCAAGACCCCTACGTTTGTAGGGCTGGCGCTGCCGTTTCTGGTGTTGGGTGCGCCGATTCTCGATACAGGCCTTGTCATCGCTTTTCGTGGGATTGTTCAGCGGCGTTCGCTGTTCGCCTCCGATAACAGCCATTTTCATCACCGTCTATTGAGACGTGGCTTACGTCATCGCACTGTGGTCATCGTCATGTATGCGATAACCGCCATCTGTGCTAGCGTCGGGGTCTTGATGCTGAGAACCGACGACAAGTGGTCGGTGGGACTTCTGGTGGGGACCATCGCCTTGTTGTTTACGATGTTCGCATGCCTGCACAGGGGGCGTTACTCCAAGTTATTCAAGGGTCTCAAGCGTAACCTGGCCGTTGCGCGTCAAGCCAGGGCACAGAAGCGCAGCTTTGAGAATGCTCAAGTGCAGATGCGTGAGTCCGGGTCTTTTCCTGTGTGGTGGCGGACGCTGTGCGCCATGGGCGGGCGTATGGGCTTTCAAAGCGTTGGTTTATGGCGTCGTGACAACGGCCGGTACATCAATACCTGTGTATGGAACGCGCCGCCGAGGGGGTCCCAGAACGGCAGGACCTTAAAGCTCAGCCTGCCTCTTGAATCGAACGGGGGCCCCAAATGCGAGTTGAGGGTATGTATTTGCGCCGATGATTATCTGGAACCGAGCGGCCGACAGGCCATGCTGTTAACCCGGCTCATTGACGAGTTCCCACTGCCGCAGCGCCCGCCAGAAACCAACGCGAGCGAGCAGCCTGCCGACACGATACCCCCGTTCACGATGGAAGCAGGAGCGGGACCCTCGGCATGTGCGGCAATGACGGCGACGCAGACTCTGGAAAGACCTGCGTATCTGCCAAAACCCCTGGAGATCATGGGCATCCCGGTGATCCCCTTTGAATCGTACGACCAGGCCCTCGAATGTGTTGAAAAGATCATCAAGGCCGACAGCAAGTCTGTGTGGGTCGCCATCAATCCGATCAAGATGTACCACGCCTGGCAGAAACCCGAATTGCGAGAGCTTCTGCGACAGGCAGACGTCGGTATCTGCGACGGCGTGGGGGTCTCGATGGCCTCGAAGATACTCCGCGGACGCACTATCGCACGGTGCACGGGGTGCGATCTGTTTTTCAGAGTGGTTGAGCAGGCCTCCCGAAAGGGATGGGGCATTTACATGCTGGGGGCCTCGGCCGAAGCCAACGCCGCTGCACGGGCTGAGCTGCAGAAGAAGTATCCCGGCCTGAGGATTGTCGGCTGGCAGGATGGGTATTTCAAGGATTCCGCCCGGGTGATTGAGCACATCAATTCCAGCCATGCCAACGTGCTGTTTGTTGCCATGGGATCGCCCAAGCAGGAAGAGTGGATCGGCAAGCACTGGCAGTTGATCCATGCAAACATCTGCATGGGTGTGGGGGGCAGTTTCGACATTGCAGCCGGCCGTCTCAAGAGGGCGCCGAAGATTTTCCGGATGACCGGGACGGAGTTTCTGTACCGTCTTATAAGCGAACCCCGCAAACGATGGTCAATCCAGAAGGTCCTGGTTCCTTATTTCCTGCAAGTGGTGGGCAAGAAAGCGGTGGACCTGACCCTCTCGGACGAGAGCGCCGAGGAATCACAGCGATAGATAGGTCCTACCCGCTTGGCGTGAGCGATACCAAAGAAACCATTATACCGCATACCGTACTTTGTGTTCTTTCACAGGACACCAGATAAGGATTTCACCAAAGAAAGAGGTCAGACTTGTTTGTTGAAGGATAGTCTCGATGGATAATTCACAACAGAAGAACAACGACGATGCCCGGGCAGCAGGAAAGGATCCCCAGTCCACTCCAGATCCGACGGTGCAGGCAAAGGATGATTCCGGCAGGCTCCTGGAAGAGAAAAAGCCCGCGGCAATCATACCCAGTGCCGAGAGAATAGCCGATGCGACATTACCGCCTAATCAGTTTATGGGGACGCACGGACCGATGCAACCCGTCCTGTCAGTGCACGACATTGTAGAATTGATGCTTCGTTTCAAATGGACGATTCTAACAGTTTTCGTCCTGGTGGCCGCTCCCGCGATTGCCGTTGTCTGGACCCAGGTAGTCCCCAAGTACCAAGCTAAGGCGGAAGTGCGAGTTCGGCCTATTATCCCGTATCTGGTTTTCCGGACAGAGGATAGCGGGGCGATTCCCCTCTATGACTCATACGTGAATACCCAGGTCTCCATTGTCAGCGGTGGAGCAGTCCTTCAACGTGTGCTGGACCAGCCGGAGGTCCAGCAGACCCAATGGTACAAGAATCCTCCGAAATCGTTTGTACAGCGGCTGGGTGGAAGCTCACCTGCTCCCAGAGACCGGCTCAGAGACGCCCTCTCAGCCAAACCTCGAAAGGGAACAGAGATCATTGACGTTACCTTCGCCGACTCCAGCGCCAACGATGCCCAGGTCATCGTCAATACTGTACTGGACCAGTACGTGGGGTACATTGGGTACATGACCAATACGACCCAGGACCAGCTCTACAACCAATTAGTGGACCAGTATAAATCTCTGGAGAGCGAAATCTTAGGACAGGAGCCGGTCATCGCCAGGATTCGCCAACGGCTCGGTACCGCAGCGCCGCAAGAGCTTGTTTCCGGCCAGCGCGTTCGCCTGGATGAGGCGCAAGCCCGCCTGGCCGAAGTGCGACAGCGTATGGCTTTACTGGACTGGGAGGTCAAACAGGTCGATGCCAATGACAGCAACAGTGCGCCGACGGCCGAGGACATCCAGAAGCAACTGAGGTACTATGAGGACGCCGAATGGCGGCGGCTTGATGGCAACGTGCGCAGCCTTCGACACGCGATTGATACCAGCGTGCTTACGGACAAGCATCCGGACGGGATTCGTGCGCAGAAAGACCTGGCATTCGCCGAGGAGTTGCTCAGGCTGCGAGGGGCGCAATTGGATGAGCAGTGGCAAGACGCGCCGAAAAATGCGGCCGGGCTGCCGATAGCAACCACCGCCCGCCCGGGTTACCAGGACGACTTGCCTTTGCTGAAGTACCAGATGGAGCGGGCAAAATATGAGGAACAACTCTTGGTTGAAGACGTCAATAACCAAGAAAGAAAGTTTGGCGATCTCTTTAGCAGCGCCCAATTGCTTGAGAAGGAAAACACCGACCTGCTACACAAACGCGAGCTGTTCGACGCGGTTCGCCAGCGTGTGGACCAGAAGAATATGGAGCGCAACGTCCCCGGCTCAATCGAAGTCTTGACGCGGGCCGTCGTACCCTCCGAACCTTACAATGACCGTCGAATCTCGTTAACGGCCATGACGATGATTCTGGCGTTGGGTCTGGGCGGCGGCGTGGCGTTCCTGAAGGATAGCAGGAACAAGGCCATCTGCGCTCCCAAGGACTTACCCTATCCAATGCAAATTCCGTTCCTGGGATATATCCCCGATATTCGCGGCATGAAACCCTCGAACGGCCAGGCCGGTCACGCCCTGACCGAATCCACCCGGGTGGTGCGCACGGCCTTACTGTCCCGGCTGGATGGCCAGGGCTGCACCACGGTGCTGGTGACCAGCGCTGCGGCGGGTACTGGCAAATCGAGTTTCACCCTGATGTTAGGCAGGAGTCTTGCCCAGGCGGGTAAGAAGGTCCTGCTGATCGATGCGGACTTTCGCAAGATGACTCTAACCGGGTACTTCAAGAACCTCGCTGACCAGTCCGGCTTCATCCAGTCTCTGCGTCGCGGGTCCGTCTATCAGCGGCACATCTTCCAGACGGAAACGTCCGGCCTGAGTATCGTGCCGGGCGGTAAGAAAGGCGATGACGGAGAGGTGCTTGAGGAAATAGCGAATGGAGCTTTCCATGCTTGTATCAGCGAGCTCCGCAAGCACTACGACATGATCCTGCTGGACAGCTCCCCTATTCTGCCGCTGGCCGATGCCGCCATACTCTCGAGCCAGGTGGATGGCGCCATTATGGTCGAGCGGGAGCTTGTATCGCGTCGCGCCGAGGTCATCAGTGCGCTGGCCCGTCTCGGCTCCGCCGGCGGACGCCTCTTAGGGACCGTCTTCATCGGCTCAGACAGTCACGAAAAATATGGATAGGGCGGCACTTTGCCTTCCGCCGCCAGGACCAGATGCTGTCACTCTGGGTCAACGGTGTTGTCAAAGAGAATCGGACCGACCCCAACTATGCGAACAGCTTCTTCTCGCCGAATTGGCTGCCGAGCGCCGTCGGCCAGGTCTGTCAGAACACCGATTCCGACTGGCCCTTCGCCATGGCCGACCTGCGGGCCTACGACCGGGCGCTGAGGGATGAGGAGATCGTGGCAATGAGCCAGTGAGACACCGGGAGCAAGTCGCTGCCGTTCTTTGACGGGATGAACACGATAGACATGATTGCTGATACGACCCTCCTGTGAATCCCGTAAATCCTGTCTAAATTCAAGTCGTTGGACAAGATAAACAAGATTACTGATAAGAGTTTCCCGTAAATCGTGTAAATCATGTCTGAAGAAAAACACGAAGACCACGAAGGGCACGAACCAGTCAATTGTCAATATCAAAGATCCGGCCTTTCTTGGACGGAATCAATAGTCAATTCAGAGGCCCGGATTACGGTTTGCATTTTCAGATGGCCTTGCTACAATGAGTTAAATTGACCGTTTATCATTGTCAATATGAACTAAACCGACTACCCAGTTGCCGATAAGGAGTCGAGTATGAGCTCGATCATCATAGATGACCAAACGCTGAGGGGCTTGCTCAAAGAGGCCCTCATTGAAGTCTTGGAAGAGAAGCCCGAGTTGCTTCGGGATATGCTTGCCGAGGCCATCGAACAGATCGGACTGGCCCAGGCGATTCGGGAAGGCCTTCAAGTGCGAGCAGAGAAAGGGGTGCCTCTTGAGGATTCGGCGGGTCGATTGAATGGATAAAAGGATTATCGAATGGCTCAAGCAGGCTGATTACGACATGGATACGGCTGAGTTCATGGCCAATGGTGGCAGGTATTTCTATGCGGTTTTCATGTGTCACCTGGCGATAGAAAAGGCGTTGAAAGGACTATATCAGCAGAATCTGCAGGAAATACCACCCAAAACTCATAACCTTATTTATCTGCTGAACAAGATCGGCTTGAGGCCGGACGAGAACACGGGTAGAGTCATCACAAGACTCAATGAAGCCAATATTGCCACACGTTACCCGGATGATATCGACAAGTTGCAGAGCAATTATACACAAGAGATTACCGCGCAGATTCTGGCGCAGGCAAAGGAAGCATTAAAATGGATAAAGCAGCAGTCATGAAGATCATCTCCGATTTTGGCAGGGCGCTTGAAGCCCAGAATATCCGGCCCCGGAAGATCATTCTGTTCGGCTCATTCAGCACAGAAAGCCAGCGCCAAGACAGCGACATCGATCTGGTGGTGATATCTGAAGATTTCACCGGCAAGGATTATTGGGAAAGGATAGACATTCTCTCTGAGGCCATTTATGCGGTATTCGAGCCCATCGAGGCGGTCGCCATGACTCCTGCAGAATGGCAAAGCGGCGATTCTTTGATCGTCGATTACGCCCGCAACGGCGAAGTCGTCTATGGCTAAGATAGCGGGAAGCGATAGGCAACAAGGGCCGGCACCAGCGAAGTGACGACCCTTACTCGTTGGAGTGAATTAATAGAGTCAGATATGGATTCACGCTGATTTTAAATCCGGTTAATCCTGTAAATCCCGTCTAAAGAGAAACACGAAGACCTGTCCTGAGCGAAGTCGAACGGAACGCGAAGGACACGGAGTGGCTCAAATAGTAAACATGGCCTGAGCAAAGTCGGATGGATCCGTGTTAATCCGCCATACGTTGGGCGGATTAATCCGTGTCTAATATCAACAGTGTAATTTAGCAGGCTAATCGATGAGCACGAAGTAATAAGCATCGGTTAGCGATTATAGGCGGATGTCGGTTGCCTGGGATTATGGTTTGCATGTTCTAAATCACTGCGTTATAATCAGGCTCTGTAAGAGTGGAATCAGGGCATATTGGCTGATAGGTACAAAAGTTATACCGGATCGATTGGCAAAAACTAAGAACAGAAAAACTGAGGATGATGTTATGCGTTCCGCACCGAAGTTGAATCCCGAATATGTAATAGACGTCAACGGCAATAAAAAAGCTGTCATATTGTCTATTGAGGAGTATGAAGAGCTTATCGAGGACCTGCGAGATTTGGCAGTTGTTGCTGAGAGGCGGGAAGAGCCGGTTGTACGGCATCAAGACGTCGTGGCAGAGTTAAAGCGGAATGGCTACCTATCAAATTGAATGGAAAACGTCGGCTCTACGGGAGCTTAAACGACTCGACAGGAAAATCATCCCTCGAATAATCTCGGCTGTTGAGTCCCTGTCAACTGATCCCTTTCCATCCGGAGTCAGAAAACTCCAGGGTTCCGATAACACTTACCGTGTTCGTGTCGGCCAGTATCGTATAGTTTATGAAATCTTCCAAGCACGAATAGTAATCGTGATCCTCCGTGTCAGACATCGCAAAGATGCCTACCGATAAGAGCAGCTAACCGCTGGAGTCACACCTGAGACCCGAATTCTAACGGCTCTTACGAATCCGGGGGCATTGGGCTGGGCCCACCATGATGGCTTGAAGGGATTTTCAGACACGGATTTACACAGGATTAATCCGCCCAACGGATGGCGGATTAACACTGTTTTGTTTTTTTACCGTGTAAATCAGTGTTAATCAGTGTCTCTTTTGAAGCAGAATGAAATGCCTGATGTTGACCCGAATTCTAACGGCTCTTACGAATCCGGCGGACGCCTCTTAGGGACCGTCTTCATCGGCTCAGCCCGGCACGGTGAATATGAATAGTACGAATCCTGTCTAAGCCTTTGGAGTCTTCTTGGACAGGATGAACAAGATAGACGAGATTACCGATACGACCCTCCTGTGAATCCTGTAAATCCTGTCTAAAGAAAAACACGAAGGCATGTCCTGAGCGAAGTCGAATGGAACGCGAAGAAAAGACATATAGCTCTGTGACCTCTGTGTCCTCTGTGTGCTCTGTGGCTAAACCTCTACATGTTCTTTGACAGGATGAACAAGATAGACAAGATTACTGATAAGAGTTCCCCGTAAATCCTGTAAATCCTGTCTAAAGAAAAACACGAAGGCCTGTCCTGAGCGAAGTCGAACGGAACGCGAAGGGCACCAAGAGCACAGAGGAATAGCTCATAGAGAAGAAGTGTTTTCTTTCTCCGTAATACAATCCTTTGAAGTAATGACTTACATTTTGACTTTTTCTCAGTGGAACTTTCTGAAACAGTGTTAATCGGTGTAAATCCGTGTCTAACTTTTGGTTGCGGCTGAGCGAAGCGAAGCCGCGCTGTGTTCTCCGTGGTTAGAAGGCTAATTGCTAAACGCTAACATGTTCTTGAATTTTTCCAAAACGAACCCATTTGTGAATATAGGTAAAATATGAAGCCCACGGACAAGCAGATTATCGCAAATCGCGGCAACGCAGGCAAGTCCACCGGGCCGGTCACGCCATCCGGCAAAGCAATCGCCTCCCGCAACGCCCTCAAGCACGGCCTGCTGGCCAAAGAGATCGTCATTAACGCTGGCGAAGGTGCGGAAAGTCAGGAGCAGTTCGACGCTCTTTTAGCCGATCTCAAAGACCAGTTCGATCCGCAGGGCACTCTGGAGGAGATGCTGGTAGAAAAAATAGCCTCCGCCTATTGGCGGCTAAGGCGTGCCCATCGTTTCGAGGTCGGCCTCATCAGGGACAGTCTCGATAACGTCACCGATGACTTTTACAACGAAAAAACTTACGGTGATGACAAAAAACGGACGGACGAGGAAATTGAACAGTCCGTCAAACAGGAGCAGGAATATCTCGAACAGTGGAAAAAAGATAAAAAAGAGCTGACCGCCATGCACAAACACGGCAAGCCGTTAGATGAGATTTACGACTGGCAGGACAACTGGGATTGGCTGACCGAAAAGGTGAACGATATTTTGCCGGAAATGGACGAGGACACGACACCTGAGCCTAAGGAAATGAGGCAGTTATTGAATACTCAGGCCAATTGGAGCGACGACCAAATTTGGCAGGCTCATATAGAGCTTTGCGATGATAGGGTAAAACATCATAGAGAAAGGATTTTAGAGCTTGAGAAAGAAAAAGAAAACAACCGCCTCAAGCGGCAAGTCATAATGAAACTGGGCTCCATACCCTCCAAAAATGAATTGGACCGCCTGCTCAAATATGAAGGGGCCATTGAAAGACAGTTCTACAAGGCCATCGACCAGCTCGAACGTCTCCAGCGACTCCGCAAAGGCGATAACGTCCCCGCGCCTGTAAATATAGATTTGAACGTAAATACGGAAAATACGGATTAAGCGGTCAAACGGTGTTACGGTCGTACAGTCTGACAGTTGGACGGTCGGACGGTGTTACGGTCAGGTCGCCTTGAGGATGTCAGCCTTCAGAATGGGAAGCTTATTCTCGACGATGTCCCAGAGAATTTGGTGTTCGAGGATGTCGTATCCGTGAGCCAGCACGTTTCGCAGACCCACGATTTTATGAAGGTCACGGATCTGCTCGGCAAGATTCGGGTGGTCCCTTCGCAAGCGGGCCAGTGCTTCGCCGATGATCTCAAGCTCACGTTCGACGATCAGTTGCAGTGCACGATCTTCCTGAAAATCATGGAAGGTCCTGCCGTGGCAAAAGGACTCGATCTCCTGGATGGACCGCAGGATGTCCTCGCGAAGCTTGCCGGGATTATGCAGCATAGATGAGCCTTTTGGTCTCGTCGAGCTCCCGTTGAAAGATACTGTTGCGCACGCTGGCGGCGCAGACCAGATCGACGGGCCGTCGGAGCAACTGCTCCAGCTCGGTCTTGAAATCGAAATACTGATCGAAACTGCCGGCGACACCTTTGCGTGAAAAGACGACGGCCAGATCAATATCGCTGTACGCTCTGAAGTCTTCACGCAGAGCGGAACCGAACACGTACAGTTCCTTGACGGCGTACTTGCGGCAGAGCAATCCAATCTGTTCGGCGTTCTTATCGACAATGCCCATCAGATTCTCCTTTGTAAAATAGACCAATACATCACGTACAATGCTATTATAGCGTCTCGGATTCACGTGGCAAGTCCCGGGTCGGATTTCCGAACCGCCGTACTCTCGCACCTGGCTGACGGTGATACCGTCACACGGTCAAACGGTCAAACGGTCAAACGGTCAGACTGGACATAACCACGAAGAACACGAAGGGCACGAACCAGTCAATTGTCAATATCAAAGATCCGGCCTTTCTTGGACGGAATCAATAGTCAATTCAAAGGCCCGGATTATGGTTTGCATTTTCAGATGGCCATGCTATAATCAATCAGATTGATTGTTCATCATTGTCAATATGAACTAAACCGACTATATGCTTGATCTAAGTCCCATAGAGCAGGAAATAGACCGCGACCGCCGCATCCTGTCGGCATACGTCTTGGGCAGTGCACTCAGCGGTCGAATGCGCCCTGATAGCGACCTGGACATTGCGATCCTTCCCGTCGCCGGCGAGCCGTTGTCCCAGGTGGATATTGCGGAGTTATCGGCCAGCCTCAGTCTGGCGGCCGAGCGAACGGTGGACGTGGGCGTCCTTTCGTCACACAATCTGATTTATGCTTCAGAGGCCATAGTGAAGGGCAAGCGCTTCTTCTGCCGGGATACTTTTCAGACGGATTTGGCTGTGGCCACGCTTCTCGGCCTGACCGCCCGGTTCAAATTCGAACGAAAGGAGATTGTCGATGCCTATACGGCCTGACGATATTGCCCTCAACAAGGCCGCGATCATCGAGCGGGCGCTGCGGCGGATGCGGCAGGAATATCAAGCCAATCCCCAGTTGGACAATTACACACACGTCGATGCGATGACGTTGAACGTGGAACGGGCGTGCCAGGCCGCAATCGACCTGGCCATGCACATCGTGGCGCAACAGCGCCTCGGAATGCCGCAATCCAGTGCAGAGGCCTTTCAACTGATTCATCAGGCCGGCTACATCAACAAAGAGCTCCTGAGAGATATGATCGCCATGACGGGCTTTAGGAATATCGCCATCCATGAGTATCAGCAGATGGATATGTCCGTCCTGCGAAACATCGGCGAAACGCGATGGCAGTCCCTGGTGACTTACTGCCAGGCCTTAGGCGTCAGAATAGAACCATAGAACACCGGGCGGCCACACCGTCATACGGTCATACAGATTCTTTACCACGAAGGACACGAAGAAAATCGCTCAGACACGGATTAAACGGATGAATGCTGATTTGGAAACTCGTAACAGATTATCATGAAGAATATCTCGCTCATTTTTGGTACTCGGCCGGAGGCCATCAAGCTCTGTCCGCTCGTCCTGGAACTGAAGAAGCATCCGGAATTCCAGCCGCATGTATGCGTGACGGGGCAGCATCGCCAGATGCTCGATCAGGTGCTTGAAGTGTTCGAGGTTACTCCCGATGTGGATCTGAATCTAATGCAGCCCGATCAGACGCTGGCCGGGCTGACTGCAAGGGCGATAACGTCGATAGACGGCTATCTTGCCGAGTACAAGCCCGATATCGTGATAGTCCAGGGCGATACGACGACATCCTTCTGTGCAGCCTTGTCGGCCTTCTACAGAGGGATTCCCGTCGGCCATGTGGAAGCAGGCTTGCGGACCTGGAACAAGTTGTCTCCGTTCCCGGAAGAAATCAATCGCGTAATGACCAGCCGCATAGCGGACCTGCACTTCGCCCCTACACAGTGGGCAAAGGATAACCTGCTGAAAGAGGGCGTTCCCGATGATCGCATCTTCGTCACGGGCAATACGGTGATCGACGCTTTGCACATAGCGGTCGAGAAGGTTCGAGAGAATCCCCCCGAGATTCATGGCGTGCCGAGCCATTTACTCAATGGTGACGGCAAGCGACCTCTCGTGCTGATCACAGGCCACCGGCGAGAGAACTTCGGAGAGGGTTTCAGGAATATATGCCAGGCGATTTCCGAGCTTTCTGCACGATTTCCGAACACGGCGTTCGTCTATCCGGTGCATCTGAACCCTAACGTTCGCACACCCGTCTTCGATTTGCTCTCGGGACGGGATAACGTGCATTTGATCGAACCGCTGAGCTACCTGCCGTTCGTTGCCCTTATGAACCGAAGCACACTTGTACTGACAGATTCAGGCGGAGTGCAGGAGGAAGCTCCCGGCCTTGGCAAGCCCGTACTCGTAATGCGAGATACGACGGAGCGGCCGGAGGCCGTGGAGGCGGGAACGGTGAAGCTCATAGGAACAGATAGACAGATGATTATCAACAGTGTGGCCACTCTTCTGAGCAATCGAGAAGCATACAACGCGATGGCCGGAGCGAGCAACCCGTACGGCGATGGCAAGGCCTGCCAGAGGATTGCCGCCGCACTGAGGAATTGAACGTGCCTGCCATATCAATCAAGAGAACGATACACGCCTGTTGTCCATCGGTCTTCAAGCCGACCCTTGCCAGGATTGAAGCCTCAGAAATTGGTTACAGGCTGGCCAAGGGTGCGTTCTGGTCACTATTCGGCGCAGTTGTGTCTCGTCTGCTGGGGCTGGTGTCGTTTGTGATTGTGGCACGCGTGCTTGGCAAGGCGGGCTATGGCCAGTTTGGCATCATCCAAAGCACGGTCGGCATGTTCGGCGTCTTTGCAGGGTTTGGTCTCGGCCAGACTGCGACAAAATATGTCGCCGAGTTGCGCGACAAGGATCCTGTTCGTGCGGGGCGCATCATGGGCATGGCCGGCCTGGTAGCGATTGGCACCGGTCTCCTGATGGCCGGCGTGCTGTTCTCTTTTGCCCCGTGGCTCGCATCCAGAACTCTGGCCGACGCCAGCCTAACCCCGCTTCTGCGGGTCGGCGCCCTGATCCTGGTCCTCGAGGCTATGAACGGTGCCCAGGTAGGAGCACTGTCAGGGTTCGAGGCCTTCAAGACGATAGCCAAGATAAACGCCGGGGTCGGCTTGGCCAGCTTTCCCATGATGGTTGTGGGTGTCTATTTCGGCGACCTGGAGGGAAGCGTGTGGGCACTGGCGGTCAACCGCGCGTTCAATTGGCTTCTAAATCACCTCGCCTTGCGGCGTGAGGCATCACGCGCCGGAGTTCCCTTTTCATGGCGCGGATCGAACGAAGAACTAGGGGTGTTATGGCGGTTCAGCCTGCCGTCGATGCTCGCGGGGGTAATGGTCACGCCAACGCTTTGGATCTGCAACACGTTGCTGGTGAACCAGCCCGGCGGTTACGAACAAATGGGCATCCTTCAAGCCAGCAGGTTATTTCAGCAGGCTCTGATGTTCATGGGAGCCACACTAGGGGCCCCCATGCTTCCGATGCTAGCCAACATAATCAGTTCCGGCGGAGACAATGAGCGTTTCGGCCGTATCAATATGCTCTTGACATGGTTCTTAGGAGCGTTCCCCGCGCTATTGCTGATCAGCCTCCCGGAGGTTGGACAGGCTGTCTTTGGAAAACAATTCATCGGTCAGGATTTCACCAATACCTATCTTCTCATGCTGTTCAGTACCAGCATCATAATTTACAAGCAGGGGCTGGCCCGGGCTCTCTCTGCCCACGGGTTGATGTGGTGGGGGATGTGCAGTAACCTGTTTTGGGCAATCATAATGATTATTAGCACGAGATTCTTAATATCATGGGGTGCGCCTGGCTATTCTGCTGCTTGGACATGCGCGTACATCGTAAATACGATTGTTTTCATTCCACTTTACACTCACAAGGGACTAGTGCCCATCGGAACCATCGTTTCGTTCAAGGCTGGCTTGATATGGTTGTGCCTAATCGTTGCTGTCACGCTGAATTTTCTAGATGCGTCAATTGTTCTGCGACTGATATTCCTTCCGGTCGCAGCAGTCACGATGTTTTGGATGTTCTTCAAACTACTCACAAATAAATGAGTACTTGTATCAATTCGCGCGGGAGACTCTGTGCATGAAGGCTCGCTCACACGTGCCCGGATGGTTCCATCAGGTTTCTTTTTGGAATTCCCTGCCATTCTGGAGGGTGCTCTCTCTATTTACTCTCCTTCTCTTTGCCACATTTCTTGCATACGAAGCCAGACTAATAGACCGACTGCATTCACGATGGCTTTCTGCCGGTCAACTTGATGCTGGCTTTATGTCATGCGAGTTTTCGAAGAATGGTTTTGAGCAGATATCAAGGCAAACCGTTCGCAATCTTGATGAACTAAGACCATTGTTGCGTATGCAATATGATGTCTGTAGAACCGAAAAGCTCATCAGAGATAAGTTCTTTTCTGAAGGCTTGGGCGTTCACTTCTCTCATTCGCTTTTGGCAAGGGGACTGCTCGCTGGTGGCCTCGATAGCGATTCTTATGAATATAGGGCAATAGAAAGGTACTGCGACAAGATTATCGATAGTAATGGGGATCTTCGGGGGTCAGTTCGCCACATAGATGATTGTATGGTAGGATACGTATTTCTTGATCTATATGATGTAAAAGAAGAACGCAAGTACCTTCGTGCATCAGAAAGATTAATCGAATACCTTGTGTATCAATATCCCAAGAATTCAATAGGAACAATGCCATATTTTCGATCACATCCAGATGTGATGTTAGTTGATGATAAGGGTATGGTATGCGCATTCTTGGTTAGATATGGTACGGCTTTTAACGATCCGAAAGCATTAGAGTTGGGTGTTCAACAGTTGTTGTCATTCCTTCGTCTGGGTATCGATGAGGCAACTGGGATCCCTCATCATGCGTATGCCGTTGTGCAAAAAAGGCAAATGGGATCGAAGGGATGGTTGCGTGGGATCGGGTGGTTGTGCATGGGCTTGGCTGACACATTGAAATGGTTACCCAAAGACCACGCAGCCTACGAGGAAATCCACAATTACTTTTTGTCCATACTTGTTGCCGTGCGCGGTTATCAAGAACAAGATAAGTGCTGGAACTGGGATATCGGGAACACGTTGGCACATACTGACACTTCAGGAACAGCAATGATCGGTTATGCAATAGAGTCCGCAATTAGTTCTGGCGTTCTGGATAACTCTTGGGCAGAAGTATCGGAGAATGCATTAAGAGACATCTTAAGACAAACGCACAAGAACGGCTTGATTGATGGTGCTCTGGCTGATTGCCAAGGCGTTGGACACTATCCGAAGTATTTTGGGCCATCAAATTTCGCACAGGGCCCAACGACAGCGTTATTTGCATTGGTTCTGAAAAGACAAAAGTAAGATTAAAATATAGATGATATGGTTACTCATATGAGGTTTTTACTCATCGGCATTGGCGGGGTCTATAACTATGGCTGCGAAGCCATCATTCGCGGGACCGAGCGCATGCTGCACGAACAGTGGCCGGACGCCAAGGTTGTTTATGCATCCCGCAGGCCCGAAGATGACCGGGCAAGGCTGAAGGGCTGCAACATCGAAATCATTCGGCGAAAGCGCGTTGGCCGGTATTCGCCGCGAAACGTTCTGCACAAATTGCTGAGTATTGCCGGCATTTCATGGTATCCTACCACTGACCCGCCAGTGATTGCGAATGGATACGATGCCGTATTGTCAATCGGCGGTGACATCTACACACTTGGGCCAAATGGATCTGGCCCGCGAGGCTTCATGCGCTTTGGCGACGAGTGCGAGAGGAGAGGCGTCCCATACGTGTTATGGGGCGCTTCCGTGGGTCCCTTCTCCCAGAATCCGGAAACGGAAAGGGTCTTCACAAAACATCTTAAGAACATCAGCCTGATCACAGTGCGTGAGACTGCAACAGTGGACTACTTGCAGACGCTGGGCGTCATCAACAATGTGATTCCATGCGCCGATCCAGCCTATGTGGTTGCCCCCGAGATTATGGCGGATTACACCTCGCAGCGCAAGGATCCAACCATCGGCATTAACCTCAGCCCCCTGTCGGTTCGGCACACCGGCCATTCCCTGGACGAATCCGTTCATACGCAGGCGAGAACTATCGAAGGACTCATCCAAGCGCTCCACGGACGTATCGTACTGATTCCACACGTGGTTTGCGATTTTATCGAGGGAGATGATGACCTGCGGTATCTCCGGAAGGTAAAGCAAGCGATTGCGTGTGAATATCAGGGAGCAGTCACACTTCTGAACAATGATACAGGCTTTGTCGGTACGAAAAAGGAATTGATGGAATGCGACCTGGTTATAGCGGCACGCATGCACTGTGCAATCAATGCCTTGTCTGCCTGTGTTCCGACAATTCTGATCTCGTACAGCCGTAAGGCCGAGGGCATGTGCCAGTATGTATATGGAAATAGCGATTGGGTCGTCCCATTGAATGAATTCTTACCTGACAGTATCTCGCGGAAGGTAAGCAGGCTGATTGGCCAAGTGGAGGAAACACGCGGCTACTTAGCGAAGCGTATCCCGGAGATTCAGGACGATGCCTTCCGGCCCGCCAAGGCATTGAAGGACATGCTGGAGGGCAGACAGACGTGCAGGGGCAAGGCCATCTCCAGTTGGAAGTGAGGCGTTCCGAAGAGAACCTACGCGGAAAAGTTGCAAGTGGAGGCCAAACCGATATCGGTCAGCCGAACCATTGTTCCGGCCGGTATTTGAAGGCAATCACACGTCAATCCAGGGTTAGTACGTATGAAGAGTGATCTCTCCATCCTCATGTTGAGCTCGGCTTGTTATCCAGTCTCAAGCGCTGAAGCTATTGTCAATGCAAAGCTGGCATTAGCATGTCTTGAAGCAGGTTGGCGCATTGACATCATTTCTGAGAATAGGGTTGGTCACTATCCAAGTGAAGAAGATGAGACGTGGAATAGTGTCGCGAAGCGTGTTATCTGCTGCCCGGACCGGGACCGTGGCATTACATTCCGGAAGGTGCTGAACGAAGCACGAGGAATGTTATTACTGGGAACACCCCTCATAGGTTCGGGCTGGGCAAGTACGGCCCTGCGCGTCAGCACACAATTGGTACGAGAGAATGGCTACGATGTTGTTCTTGCCCGTACGCCGCCGGCTTTCCTGGCGGCGCTGCATCTGGGACGAAGAACGGGTATCCCCTGGATAGCAAACTGGAATGATCCTTGGCCCTTCGCCAAGTACCCGGCGCCGTATGGGTCTGGACCAAAAGCGCGAATTCCAACACATAAGAGACGGTTGGTCGAGGAGGTTGGCCGCGAAGCGACCTGGCACACTTTTTGCTGCGAGCGGCTGAGGCGGCATATCTGTCAGTATGGTCCTCCAGAAATGATGGGTCGCAGCACAATCATACCGCATGTCGCGCTCAGGCGATTTGCGAATCAGCACGCAAAACGGAATCCTGAGATATTCACGTTATGCCATGCAGGCAAGATTGAGCCACCACGCGAACCCGGTGTGTTCTTTGCGGGCTTAAGCGATTTTGCGAAGACTATTAAGAACCGCAGAGGGATTTCCGTGGTATTCTTCGGGCGGCAACCCAAAGAGACGCTCGCGATGATGAATGCTTATGGCGTCACCGACATCGTGCGCATTGAAGAACCTCGCCCTTACGGGCAGGCAATCCGCCGACTTGCGGAGATGGATGTCCTGGTGATCATCGAGGCCAAGTGCACCGAGGGTGTTTTTCTGCCAGCGAAGTTCATTGACTATATCCAGACGGGGCGCCCGATACTTGCCGTATCGCCCGTCACAGGGACGTTAGCCGACGTGATCTCGAACCATGGGGGCGGATTGTTGGCCGATTGTACCCGGCCGAATGAGGTCGCTGCGGCCCTTGCAGTCTTTTATCGTCACTGGCAAGAACGCAGCCTTGATTCCACGTTCGGTTCAGCCCGACTTTTGAGTCTATATAATGAGGATGCGGTCATATCTGAATACGCACGACTTTGCAGTCGGCTTGGAAATCACAGCGACGAACGTTGAAGTCAGTCACACGTAACAGTGAGAAACTCAGAATGTCAAGTAACCGAATAAGCGTCGGACTATTCTGTCCCGTGTTGTTTCATTATCGATTGCCAATATTCCAACGGCTTGCGAAGGTTGATGGGATTGACCTGACCGTCTATTACAGTCGCGAACCTGCACACTATTCAGAAAAAACAGTCAATCCTCACGATATGTTCCCGAGCCAGGAAATTCCGATGAAAGCTTTCAGGTTAGGCAGGCAGGAACTGCTTTTCCAACCACAAATAAAACGGATAGTCGCAAGCAAGCGGCACGATGTAGTCATCCTCACTGGCAATCCTCGTGTTCTCAGCAATTTCCCTGCGCTCTGGCAAGCGAGCAGAAAAGGAGTAGCTACCGTCTGGTGGAGTCTGGGCATCATGGCCAATCAATCCCCTGTGACGATTGCCATTCGTCGTTGGCTGATGCGCATACCGGATGCGGTTGTCCTGTATACAAAGGACGAGAGGGACTATTTCGTTGGCCGAAGTGTGCCTCCCGAGAAAGTCTTCGTTGCACAGAACACGATAGACGTATCCGCGCAGAGGGAAGCGAGTGTCCAGTGGTTCTCCGAGCGCCTTCGAGAGTTCATATCCGAAGCCGGTTTGGCTGGCAAAAAGATTCTCTTGTTCTGTGCCCGGCTCAAGAAGATAAAACGAATTGACCTTCTCTTGAGAGCCCTCAGCAAAGTGCTAACAGCGCACCCGGACGCCTATCTAGTCATAATAGGAGGCGGTCCAGAAGAGGATGCGCTGAAATCGCTTTCCAGGGATCTACAGATAGAGCCTCATGTGCGGTGGCTTGGACCCGTCTATGGACCAGAGCAACTAGCGCCATGGTATCTCTCCTCTATGGCGTTAGTCATTCCAAGTGCGATTGGCCTTGCCATGTTTCAGGGATTCGGTTTTGGCCTGCCGTGCATCACGACTGAAGATCGGAAGAAACAGAGCCCTGAGGCGACCGGCCTGAAAGACGGGTATAACTGCCTGCTGTACAAAGATGAAGACGTCCAAGACCTCGCCACGAAGATGGGACTCCTAATTGAAGACAAGGAATTACGGGGAAGACTGTCAGCCAACGCTAAACACACGGTGGACGAGGACTACACGCCAGAGAAGATGGTAAATGGTTTCCGCGAGGCCATTGCATTTGCGTACAATGCGTGTCAGAGAAGAAGGCTGGACCAAGGCACAACTGTTCCTTCGCCAGAACTTCGATAGAACGTCTTTGGCTTACGCGCATCCGGATTGCCTGCTGCGTTTAACATAGGCATAACGCACCCGTCGGAGTGGGCTGGCTCGCGCTAGGAGAATCAACTGTGATCCCATACTACCCATGCCCGATCTGTGGCTGCAACAAATGGAGAAGCCTTCAGACCTACGAGTACTATGCGAGCGATCACATACTGCCATCCCACTGGATCCCTGACAAGTACCTAGCCAGGCTGCGGCTCTTGAGACGTGTCTTTCATTCTCTCTACTATGCCGCCCCAATGCCTGCTCGCAAAAGAGCAAGGACACTAACGGCTTACGAACGTTTGCGCAGGCAGATTCTGTTTGATCTATGGTTTCCGGGACAAGATGTCGTTGTGTTGAATTCTCAGAATTGCAGCAAGTGCGGTTTTGTGGCCTATGTGCCAAGGCCTTCAGAAGAAGACATGAGGTCTGCATACAGTTTCTTAAATAAGAGCAAGCAAGAGAAGGATGCGAGACATACGCAGCTCGACAAGACAACATACGTACGCGATGAACAGATAGAAAGAGTGCATCAGCTCGTGACCAAGCATGTCACGAGTACGAAATTGCGAGTTCTGGACTATGGCGGTGCTGAGGGTAGATTCTTAGTGCCGTTCCAGAGGCAAGGACATCAATGTGAGTTAATCGACTACTGGGACGAGCAACTGCCGGGAATTTTCAAGGTTGGCAATGACCTCATCGATCTGCGGGATGACAGCGCATACGATGTGATTCTATGCATAGCAACTCTGGAGCACGTGATAGACCCTCTTTCAATTGTCCAAGGATTCTACAGAGCGATGTCCGCTGATGGGGTCGTCTACGCATCTGTCCCAAATGAGCTATGCGCAACAATCACTCGCTTTGTCGAAGGCGAACCCTTCACACATGTTAACTTTTATACGCCTGGTTCTTTCAAGTACCTATTTAGACAAGCCGGCTTCCATATTCTGGCACAGAGCCCCAACAAATATGGTCCAATATGGATTCTTGCCAGAAAAGATGCAGGAAATCCACCTCAACAAATTATCATAGCAGAGCTCGATATCGACGAGTACTTGTACCCAAGAAGGTCAACGGTAATCAGGAGGATCATAAACAATATTGTATGAGCGCGTATGAGTGGCCACCGGCGGTGTTGCGTGGGTTGGGCTCTGTCATGAGCAAGCCTTTTGGTCACAGCCTCAATTGCGTTAAGTCAAGGACCGAGTACTTGGGCCCGTGCTTGCTGGTCGGCTTCCTGCTGGAGGCCATAATTGCCAAGTCGCGATTCGATGGGTTTATCGGCGGCTGGCGCGGGCATATGATTCTTACCGTGGCAATGCTTGCTCTCCTTCTTGCCAGGGGCGTATGGATACGGTTGAGGGAACCTTTTTACTTTGCGCCACCACGTCCTGTGGGTATTGTGCTCGCCATAGCTTGTGCTTGGGCGGTTATCTGCTGCATCATGCAATCCAATGCCTATGCGAACCTGGTCTTCCTGAGCGTCTTCGCAGCGAACATTTACGTGTGCCTCTATATCGCGCCGAATCTTGTGCTGCCGTACCTTGGCGAACGTAGCGTCCTGCTTTATGCCCTGCCTATCTTCGCCGTTTCTGTTCTTAACCTCGTTGTTGACACCGAGCCCGCATCACAAGGCTCACCGTACTGGAGGTTGGCAGGCGTAACCGATAATGCAACGCAGTCCGGCATACTCGGTGCGATGGGAGCAATTTTAGCGTTGTGGATGGTTCTCCAATGGAACCGGCGCAGACCGGTATGGTTTGCCATCTGGATTCTGTGCGTCATGGCGTTACTGATGACGCGAACGAGGGCGTCCATAGTCGGCTGGGCCATAGGTTCTACGGCTATGGTTTTCTACTGGGCACGAAACAGCGTAGCAGCGCATTTGAAGTGGCCTGTCGCGGTGACTTTGCTGCTTGCTTCAATGCTTGTAGGGTTGGGTACCGTTGCCTACCCGGAGTTTATCTCTCCCACTCGGCAGTACTTACGGGCGAGCGATTGGGAAGAACTCATTCGCTCGCGAGCAAAACCTTGGGAGATGGGCTTCGCCAATGCCGCTGAGCATCCGTGGTTTGGGGAAGGACCTATGGCCAGGTTCAGTAATACAAATGATCCAACAAACGTCGATGCATACGATGTGCACAGAGTTTACTGTAGCACCTGGTTGGCATTCGCACAGGCATACGGTATTCTAGGTTCCTTGCTCTTTGCACTGCTATGCTTCATAATGGTTCTTAGTGCTACAAGAAGGCAGGTAGCGTTTCCTCTCTTGCTGGTCGGCTTAATGTTTTCGTGTATCGTGTCATCAATTGGCAGCAGTTGGGTGGTTTCATTCGGCATGCCAGGTGATAGAGCTACGTGGCTCATTCTGGGGCTTGCTCTGGCCGTGCCAGCCCGCGAGCACTCAGAGGGTTAGTCGGTGTGCATGATGCAGTGCTGTGCAACATTTGAGGCGTCCGTATTTCCAGATGACTGTTCCTCGACGGGCGGACGAATCTGACTTGGGACGGTCCAAGATGAAAATCGGCATACTCACGTTTCATTTTGCTGACAACTATGGCGCCGTGCTTCAAGCATACGCGCTACAGACCTATATTGAGGCACTTGGCCACGACGTCTCCATTATCAATTATCGGCCGCTCTACATGACGAATGGTGGATGTTTGCGGCTGCCACGGTCAAAACGAGACGTTTATGCGAATGCCACTGTTCTCTTCATCAAGATTGCCAGACTTCGCGCGGCCTTGACTGGAAAGAAGCGAGACATGGCTTTCGCGGCATTCAGAAGCAAACACCTCAAGATAGGTGAGCTGGAGTACACCACATTATCCCAATTGAGGGCCGAGCCACCCAACTGTGATGCATACATCTGCGGCAGTGACCAAATATGGAACCCACCTGCAAGAGCAGGCGTTGACGCAGCGTACTACCTTGATTTCGGCGCGAAAACATGTCGGCGCATTTCGTACGCGGCGAGCTTCGGCGCGGCCGTGCTCGACGAAGACTACAAGCAAGACATTGGGAGACTACTGCGGCGTTTGGATGCCGTCTCAGTGCGGGAGGAGAGCGGCGTTAAACTGGCGGAGAGCATGGCTGGACAGCACGCATTGTGGGTACCGGATCCCGCTCTTTTGCTGAACGATTATGCCTCGGTGATGTCCGAACCTGAGGATAAAGACTATGTCTTTTCGTACTGCCTTTGTGGCAATGACTACATCAAAGACGTTCAGGAGTTCGTTGCCAAATCACTTCGTTCGCGCGTGCTTTTGCCTTATAGTCCTCAGCAGAGGTGGGCCTCGAATGGTACCGTCGTCCATTTGGGACCGTCTGAATGGCTTGGATGCATCAAATGTGCCCGTGCCGTGGTGACGAATTCGTTTCATGGCACGGTGTTCAGCATCCTATTCTGCAAGCCGTTCATCACCGTTCCGCTATCAGGTCGCAAGCAGGGTCTTAATGAAAGATTCACCTCGCTTCTAACGCGACTGGGACTTTCGAGCCGGTTACTGTCAAGTGCAAAGGAAACGCATATTCAGCAATTGATGAAGACGCAGATCGATTGGGAAGATGTGCACCGGCGGCTTCGGATTTGGCAGAACGAGGCCCGAGACTACCTTGTGCATGCGTTACGATAACATGAACTGGCGTTCAATACAGATTGCGAAGGAATGAAAGATCGATCAGGAATAAAGTGCATTAGCGCTACGCGGAAGGAGAATTGCTACGGTTGTGGTGCCTGCGTGGCAGCTTGTCCGCAATCCTGTATTGCCATGAGTCGTGACGAGGAAGGTTTTGAGTACCCGGTCGTCGATAGCGCGCGTTGCACCGAGTGCAGCAAATGCCAGGATGTGTGCCCGTTTGCTGACCTGCCAGACACAATGGGATTTCGTCCGCTACCGTTTGCGTACGCATCGTGGAATGTGGATGAAAATGTCAGACAAGCCAGTACATCCGGCGGGGTGTTTTCTGCGCTGGCCGAATACATTTTGTCAAAGGGCGGGGTGGTCTTTGGCGCTGCCTTTGAGGACAACTTCACACGTGTTCGACACATTGGTGTCGCAACAATTCAAGGGCTGATCCGATTGCGAGGTTCAAAGTATGTGCAAAGCAGCACAACCGATGCGTTTGACCGGGTGCGACAGGAACTGGCAAGTGGAAGGCACGTACTCTTTTCTGGGACACCCTGCCAAGTCGCGGGACTCCGCAACCTCTTGGGACCGTACACAACTGGCCTTCTGACGTGTGACCTTGTGTGCGCGGGCGTAGCGTCCCCCGGCGTCTTCGCGAAGTATATTGAAGAACAGTCTCGTTTGTTTCAAGCACGAACGGTCGCCTACTCTTTTCGCGATAAGAAGCAGGGCTGGAACTTTCCTGTGGTCAGTCAGTTGTTTGAAAATGGGCGATTATACACAAGGTGGAACTGGGGAGACCCGTTTGAACACGGATTGCTCATGAGAGTGTTTCTTCGACCCGCCTGCTACGAGTGTCGCTTTGCGTGTATGCCCCGTGTTGGGGATATCACATTGGGCGACTACTGGGGTGTCACAACCAAATATCCTGAATATGACGACAATAAGGGTACCTCACTCATCTTGGTCAACACTACGGCCGGTGACTCGCTTTTTGACGCATGCCGCGATAGGCTGTTTTCTGCGAGATGTGATCTTAGCCACGCCGTTTCCCACAACTCACATTTGGCAAAGCCGGCTCGCGTGCCTGCTTGTCGTCAAGCGTTCTTTGCTACAAACAACAAAATGAGCTTTCGTTCCGCTGCCCGTCTGTACATGCGCTGGCATACCCTTTTGAAACGGAGGTGCATTAGGTCTGCTCGTGGGATCCTGTGGTCGCTACGAGGCCCTCTGAGACGACTTGGGGTAATTTCCGCCCGGCCTCGCCGCACACGATAGTCAAGTAGGATGCTCTGTAAGTGTCGGTCTCGATCATTATCCTTACCCTAAACGAAGAAACCAATCTTCCGGCCTGTCTTGAGTCTGTTTCGTGGTCCGACGACATTGTGCTTGTTGATTCGTTTAGCTCCGACCGAACGGTAGAGATTGCGAAAGCTGCGGGGGCGCGAATCGTGCAGCGCAGGTTCGACAACTGGTCGGCCCACCAGAACTGGGCAGTTGAGAATATTGAGTTCAAGCATCCGTGGGTGTATTACTCAGATGCGGATGAGGTTATGCCGTCCGAGTTGCGCGACGAGATCCTTAAAGTAACTTCTGAGAAAGATCGAGCGGAAGTTGCATATCGGGTACGCTTCAAGAATATGATGTGCGGCCGATGGATCAGGCGAAGCTCATTGTACCCCTCGTGGATTCCACGGCTGTGGAAGCCTGAGAAGATACGCTGGAAACGAGAGGCAAACCCAGTCGCCATAATCGATGGTCCCGTGGGCCGCCTGCAGAACCATTTCTACCACTACAGTTTCAGCAAAGGATTCTACGCCTGGTTTGAGAAGCATAACAAGTACAGCAGCCACGAAGCGGCCGAGACCCTCAAGGAGCTCGATCACGGAGCCATAGACTTCAAAGGCCTTGTCTCCACCGATCCCGTTCGAAGAAGGCTTGCTCTGAAGCACCTCTCCTTCCGCATGCCGGCAAGGCCGTTCGTGAACTTCATGTATAGGTATTTGCTTCGCATGGGGCTTCTTGATGGCAGGGCGGGACTCACTTACTGCACGTTGCAGGCGATCTACGAGTATATGATCTGCTGCAAAGTCAAGGAACTGCGGAGACGGGAGAAGGGCTTGCCCATCTGAAAGTGTCTAACTTAGTGAAGAAGGACACCGATTGACACAGATTTACACTGTCCATAATTCAATTCTCTGTGCCCTCTGTGATCTCTGTGGCTAAGGTTCTTGGTTTTCTTCGTGTACTTTCGCGGTAAAAGGTTGCTCATTCCGGGCAAAGATATGACTGGAGTTTGGCAGTGATTTATCTGGTGAAATCCATATCCACACCCGTGGTGTGGATCCTCTTGCTCCTTGTCCTAAGTCTGATCTTATGCAGACCGCCGCACAAAAAAGCGGCCTCGAAAGTCGGATGGCTTTGTACGTTGTTTGCGACTCTGCTTCTCTACTTACTGAGTATCGAGCCCATGGCCAATTGGCTCGTGTATCCTTTGGAGGCCAAATATACGTTGCCTTCAAAAGAGGTTCTTGCAGACCTTGATGTAGTCGCTGTCCTAGGGGGTGGCAGCTATCCGTCCGGATACGGACGACCGTACTACGAGCTCAGCGATGATGCGTATGCAAGAGTGCTGACGGGCGTCGCCGTGTTCAGGCAAAGCCATGCCGGGAGGCTTGTGTTCTGCGGAACACGAGCCATGAAGCCCCTTGCACTGCAACTTGGCGTACCGGAATCGGATGTCCTGGAAGAATGCGATTCGGCCAACACGATGGAAAACGCTGCTCGCCTGGCGGAGTTACTGCCTTTCGGGGAGAATCGCCGGATAGGCGTAGTGACCTCGGCTGTGCACTTATCGCGTGCGGAGTCCGCATTCAAGGCGTGCTTTCCTCGAGACACCATCGTACCGATTCCGGCCAACTATCTGCGGGTCTGCGAAGGCGGCGTCAAGGCCGTAATCCCTTCGGCAGCGCATTTCGAGAGGAGCACTCGAGCCCTGCACGAGTGGATTGGCATCCTCTGGTACGCGGTCAGATACTGAGCTTTCCCGTCGAACCGTCTGACAGCCTGACCGTTCGACAATCATTTGAGGTGAATAGTCGATGCGAATCCTATTTCTTAATCAATTCTACGTTCCGGACGTCGCCGCGACCGGTCAGCTTCTGGCAGACGTGGCGGAGGAGTTAGCGGCCCAAGGTCACCAGGTGCATGTGATCTGCAGTCGCCGCACATATTCCGGCGGGGCAGCGACGTTTGCTGCGAACGAGTTGGTCAACGGCGTGCACGTCCATCGTGTCGGGGCTACCGGGTTCGGACGAGCAGCGGCGGCCGGTCGCATCGTTGATTGGCTGTCCTTCTATGTCCTCGCCATGTGGCGGGCACTTCGCCTGGCGAAGCCGGATGTGTGCGTGTCGCTGACGACGCCGCCCTTTATCTCGCTGGTCGGCCTGACGCTGTCTAAGGTCAAGGGCACGCGGAGCGTGATTTGGGTGATGGACGTCTATCCGGATATCGCCGTCGAGTACGGTGTCCTTGCGAAAAAAGGATTGTTGTACCGCATGTTATCACGCGTAAATGGCATCTTGTATCGCAATGCCGCGGCCGTGATCTCACTCGGTGAGGTAATGACCGGGCGGCTCCAATCGCTTGGGGCCCTTCCTGAGAAACTTCACACGGTCCACAACTGGGTACCCGGCGAAGACGGTGATTACTGATCTTGGACAGGATGGACAAGATAAAGACGGAAGATATCCAGCTAATCCAGTTAATCCTGTCAGAAAAAGAACTCGAAGAAAAGACATATAGCTCTGTGACCTCTGTGTCCTCTGTGGCTAAAAGAAGAACTCACGGTTGAAATGACAACACTACTTTATTCCGGCAATCTGGGTATCGGTCAGGACCTCGGCACGATCCTGCGTGCGGTGGCCCGTCTCAACGGCGATACGGATATGAGTGTCTTGATTGTCGGCGGCGGAAAAGGTTTTGTGGATATCCGACGGCTTGTCGGCGAGCTGCGGCTTGCGAACGTCGAATTTCGTCCACCTGTGCCGCTATATGGGCTTCCTGATTTGCTGGCCGGAGGTGACATTCACGTCATCTGTCAGAAGTCAGGCACGGAGGGACTGCTCGTGCCCAGCAAGATTTACAGCACGCTGGCTGCCGGTCGCCCCTCGTTGTTTGTCGGCCCCCCGGATTGCGAGGTCGGCCGGATCGTCCGCGACAGCCGGTCCGGGTTCGTCGTCGAGCCAGGAGAAGTCGCAGGCGCTGTGAATGCCCTGGCCGCGCTCGCCCGTTCCGCTGCCCTGCGGCGGGAGATGGGGGAGAACGCCAGGGAATACTATGAGTACTATTTCGGCCGGAAGCGAAGTGTCGCGCGGATCATCGACGTGATCGAGCGAGTAGCTGGTGACAAACAGTGAAACGGTCGGACGGTGTTACAGTCGGACGGTCTTACGGTCTTACAGTCAGACAGTTCGACGATTCAATTGGGAGAATGGGCTTAGCGAATGACAAATGATGATCTGAATCGTAAACTGGTTGTTGCTGCCGCGATCACAGCCGGTCTCCTGGTGCTTATGCTTGGCTTGACATACCGTGTTCTGGCGGCACGACTACTGACTCCGGCAAGCACGACTCCAATAGATTCTACCGCCTTGGAACGCTTTCCCATGCAGATTGTGGATTGGACGGGCGAGGATGTCTTTATGGATGGAGACGTCCTGCGCAAATTAGGTGCTGAGGCGAGTATAAACCGTCGATATTCGCGCAGCAGTGGTCTCGAATCCATCTCTTTGTTTATCATTGCCAAAGGCGTCACGCTTAACCTAGTAGGCGACGCCCCGGAAATCTGCAACGTCGTGAATGGTTACACACTTATGGATCAACGTTTCGTGGAGTTGCCGCTGGGCAACGGGATGAAGTTACCGTGCACGATTCTTCAGTTCTCCCGCAGCGGCTCGTTGGACGAAGAGAAAAAGACGGTTCTTTACTATTACATGGCAAACAGCGAGTTTTGCAGCAGCCGTTCCGTACTGCGGTCAAGAGTGCGGCGCGGCAACAGCATCGTCCGTTGCGTCGGGCAAGTACAGATCGCCGCTTCGGCAGCGGGGGCGTTGACTGCCGATTCGGCAACACAGCTTGTTTGCGATTTTGCGGCCGATTCCGCTGTGGCGATATCGGAACTATTTAAACAGATCGAAGAAGATCAAAGCGTAAACTCTCTACGTATCCTGCAAGAGGGGGGTAGCCGTTAATGAGAGTAACCGACCATCGTGTTCGCGGAAAGCCGGCTGCGAGAGTCTTGCCCGCCGGCCAGGTCGGGCGCAACAATTATACACTGATTGTGATCGTATTGATATTGTTAGCTATCATGACGTGGTCGTTTTGGCCGGTGGGTGAAGACCTTCTCGATGCGTGGCAGAAAAACGACGATTACTCCGCGGGCCAGCTTGTTCCGCTCATCGCACTGTTTCTGGTTTGGCATGAGAGAAAAACGCTCGCTCGATGCCCACTGGCACCGTGCTGGTGGGGAGGGATTGCTCTGCTTCTGTTGGCGGGGATAGCTCGGACCTTTGGGCTGCTGACCTTCCGTTCTTCGCCGGAGCGATATGCACTGATACTGACGGCGGCCGGCTCGGTTCTTATGGTGGCGGGGTGGCAGGTGTTTCGGCGGGTTTTGTGGATACTGTTGTTCCTTTTTCTCATGGTTCCTCTTCCTGGGCGCATTCACAACCTGATCAGCGGACCTTTGCAGACAATTGCAACGACTGGATCGGTGTTTCTTCTGGAGGCGTTTGGCGCGACGGTCAGTCAGCAGGGCAACGTCGTGATGCTGAATGAGACGATCCCCATGGCGGTCGCGGAGGCGTGCAGCGGCCTGCGAATGATGACGGCGTTCGTGATTGTCGCGGCGTTCGTGGCGTACATGGTGAAACGTCCGCGCTCGCAGAAGGCAGTCCTGCTTCTATCGAGTATTCCTATTGCGGTAGCGTGCAATATTCTGAGGCTGTGCGTTACGGCAGTTCTCTTTATGCTTGTTAGCGCTGAGGTGGGCCAAAAGTTCTTCCATGACTTCGCCGGTATGGTCATGATGCCGGCAGCCGCATTACTTCTATTTGCCGAGTTGCGGCTGATGGATAAACTGATTGTGCCAGATTCGACAGGATAACAGGATTAACAAAGACAATTAACACTGTTTACGAACGATTTCTCTGTGTCCTCTGTGTGCTCTGTGGCCAATCATCTTCGTGCTCTTCGTGACCTTCGTGGTGAAAAATGCTCCTGACCCGTCTTCTCCATAACATGTTACAAGCAAAGAAGTTACGGGCAAAATACCCATTTCGAAAGCAGGAGTGAAAGAAATATAGGTGTTTTCGAAAGAATTTTCTTGACATTTATAGGACGTTCTGGCAGAATCGAAAATGTTATATTGTACGGAGCGGTGATTTAGATGATCGACGGCAGGAGAGTCATCACAGCATTTTTCGGTGGGCTGCTTATTACGGCGGCCGGCTATGCGGGCATGGTGCCGGCGCGCGGGCTGCATTCCGAAAGCGAGCCGGTGGCGGTCGTCTGCGATTCGTCAAATCTGCTCGACCTGTTCATTTCGCCCAGCGTCTCTGACCTGCGATTAGGGCCTGTCCCGTTCCTGCCAAAGAACAATCCCGATCCCGAGCAAGCTAATCGGTCACAGCACTCGCAAGCCCTGACAGAGGGGACGGATAGCTTGAGCCTGTGTTTGTCGGCGTTGATGGGCCTGGGCCTGTGCGGTTCCGTCCACTGGGTCAAGAGGCTGCACTGGGGCGCCATCCCCGAATGGTACCACGACGGCGGCCCGCTCCAAATCGGCCACAGCCACCCCGTAACGCCAAACACTCTCTGCACTGTCCCGGCTTACTGTTTTATTCAGCCGGTCTGTACGGCAGAGGATCCTCTACCTCAATATCGCCTGGGGACAATCATATCCCTCTGGCGAAAATCACAATTCTCACCCACTGTACTCGCACCCCGCGCGCCTCCCGTCTTGTCTTAGATGAATTGCTTTCCCCGTGCTCGGGGTGGGAACCGCACTTTTAGCGTGGAGCCTTGTTGCTCTATTAGTAGTGGAAAGGTGCGGCCCCTTGAATCCCGCAGCAGACGGGTCAAACAAAATCTAAGATTCATTTGTAAATTAGTGGTTGGAGATTATAAACCATGAAAAGAATAGTGTTTATTGCAGTAATGTGTGCATTCGTAGCAGCGCCGGCATTCGCCGACCTTTTTACAGCTATTGGTGAACCTGGTGAAGGAGGCAGTTGGTTACAGGGATTCAATGAGAGTGGCGTAGGTAACTTTGACCTAGTCGCAGTGAATATGGTAACTGCTGGCGATTCATTTGAGAACCAAACACACTCAGGGTTTAATGTTAGCGGATGGTCATTACTCTATCAGAATAATGGCGGGCTAAATCCAACACTCGCTTCTGCCTCAGGGCCAGGAGTGAGCAGCCTGACGTGGAACATTAAATTCGCTGGCGACCAAAGCAATCAATTTGCGTTCGACTTTGTCGCGTTCAAAAGTGGGGAGGATAAGATAGCGGAAAGCGCTCACGCCGTGTGGAACGGCGGCTGGACCATAACGACGGGAACTTGGACGCCAACACGGGCTGAGGTTGTGCCAGTCCCTGCAGCCGTTCTGCTTGGCATACTTGGGTTGAGTGTAGCCGGCATAAAACTGCGTAAGTTTGCCTGAGGATTCTTTAACAGGAGATCGTGAAAGGTGTTAACAATATGAGAAAACTAATCTTTATTTCAATAGTGTGTGCGTTTGTGGCGGCGCCGGCTATGGCGGACTCCTACGGAGGCCAGATCTACTGGGACCGTCTTGGCGGCTATTACAGCGGCAACGGCGGTGAGTTCACTCTGAGGAGTGATGGCGGCCCAGGTCTCCTGTTGAGCAACGGCGCGTACGGCGCGACGACCAGCGGGCTGGGTGGATGGGGCGAGTCGTTCCAGACGTTTTGTCTCGAAGGGGGAGAATACGTTTACTCTGGCCAGTCGCTGGACATCGTGGTCAACACGACCTTCATCAACGAGGCTACGGGTGCGGTCACAGGCCCCGGCTCGCACGCCATTCTGGGCAGTATGGCCTATGGTGACAATCTGGATGCCAGGACAGCCTATCTTTACACCGAGTTTGCGACAGGTACGTTAGCCGGGTATGACTATACGCTTGCCGGACGTGCGACCTCCGCAGACGCTCTCCAGAGAGCGATTTGGTACATCGAGGGTGAAGCTGGTGGAGTGAACAACACCTTCGCTGCCCTGGCCTTGGACGCCGTCACCGTTGGCGGCAGCACCGACGAATGGGTCGGCATGGGCATCGGCGACGTACGCATTCTCAATACCTGGGTTCCGGGCCACGTCGGTGACCTGAACTACGCGCGCCAGGACATGCTCTATCTAGTTCCCGTTCCGGCAGCCGTTCTGCTGGGCATGCTCGGCTTGGGTGTAGCCGGCTTGAAGTTACGTCGATTTGCATGAGAACCATGTAGGTAATCGTTCGGTTTGATGACAAGCCTGTGGGCGAAGCCCCTGCCTCCAAAGGGGCTTCGCCGCAGGTATTGATCTTCAGGGTGCAAGACTTGCAGCACTGCAATGGAGAGGTCCCGGCTTGAAGCGTAATCAAGCGGACAAATGCAGGGACGGATATTATTGTCAGAAGATGCGAGATGACTTTTCGCGGAAGTCGTAAACGTCTATGGTAAGAGTAAAAAGACATTATACGAGTATTTTGGGTCTTGTTCTGGCCCTGGCGGGTATTCTGTCGGGAGAGGCACGAGCAGATTTATTTGGCTTTTCGGCCATCACAAACAATAACGCTGGAAATGGAAGCGTGTTTGCGGCGCAGCTTTCTCTTGAAGTCACCGAGGTCATTGGCCATCCTAACCAGGTGCTCTTTACTTTTAGAAACAACCTTGGACTTTTTACTGTGGGGGCCCTTTCAGAGGTGTATTTTGCCGATGGGACACTGCTCGGAATTGCGAGCATCCTAAATGATCCTGGCAATGTAGTTTTTGAGGAGGGCTCTCAACCGAAAGATCTCCCTGGCGGAGAGAATTTAGAGCCTCCTTTTACGGGCGAGAACACCACCGCTTTGTTTTCGGCGCAGGAGTCCGAGGGTGGAAATTGGGCTGCTGTGGATCCGGGTGAGTCTCTGGGCATCTTGTTCGATCTTGTGGAAGGGGCAGATTTTGCCGATGTTATCGCGGCAATCGGCCTCGGTTTTACGGACCCGTTGGCTGCGGGGAGTCTGCGAATTGGGATACATGTCCAGGAGATCGGTGGAGCTAACAGTGACTCGTTCATCCTGACTCCTGTGCCAGGGGCCGCGATTCTTGGACTGCTCGGTCTGGGTATCGCCGGGTGGAAATTGCGTCGATTTGCGTGATAGTCCAGGGGCAATCAGCCGGTTAGTCGCAGGGCTGGTGCCAACGCCCCGCAATGGGGCTTGACCAGCGTTATTTGATCTTCGCGGAGGAATTCAGCTCTATTTTTAGGTCTCACCTAAAGTGTTGGCAGAAACAGGCGCTGTGTCCGCTTGCGGCGGAGGATTTATCGCATTGTGGACACCAGCATGTCGTCATAAACAGGCGGCCTCGTGAGATAGGCCGAAAGGCCGCCGTCTCATGCGACTCGGTCTGCTTGCGAGCGTTACCTTCTCCTTTGCGACGGTAGTGGTATCATACTTATTCATGCTGTTGCCCTAAGGCGTTAAATCCACAAGAATTACGGCTAATACGCATTAAAATCAACCTACTTTACTCAAGAATAATCAGCTCGCTGCCCAGATGCTTCACTCTGTTCAGCATGACACGGGCGTGGGGAACGTTTATTCGGATAGGCAATTAGTGTCCATTCGTGTTCATTCGTGGTTTCATGAGTTCTTCAACAAGCGAGAAATCAATAATATTCCGGAGGAAATCTGTCATGTTTAAGCCGAATCGATCTGCAAAGGTCAACATGAAGGTGCTTATCGTTCTGATTCTTGTCACGGTAGCACTGGGGAGCTCCCTGTTTGCCGCTCGGGAGGTCCGAAGAGGTATTCTCTCGAAAATGGCCCTGGATGCGGGGCAAGCGGCCTTCGAGAAGGAGGATTGGGCGACGGCCTCTAAAAACTTCCAGCGGTACCTCGGCCGGAACTCCGAAGACCTGGAGGTGCTCAAGAAATACGCCCAAGCCAGGCTGTCCACGCGGCCGCTGGACGCCGCGGCTGTCAGCGGGGCCATTGCGGCCTATCGCCGCATCATCCAGCTCGATCCACTCGACCAGGTCGCCTACGAGAAGCTGGCGCAACTCTACGCCGGCATAAGCAATTTCGAAGAGCTAGCCTACATCGCCCGAACACGGCTGGACCAGGTCCCGGAGGACCGAAAGGCCCCGCTTTGGTTAGCTGAGGCGCTCAATCGTCTGCGAAAAACGGATGACGCTCGAAAGACACTTGATGAATTCATAGAGGAACTCGAGCCGCTTGCGGACAAACCCGCCGAGTACGTGCAGGCATGCGCGCTGATGAGCCAGATCGCCAGCAGCCCGGGCGCCGTCAAGACAAGCAAAGGCCCCCTTGAATGGCTTAACCAGGCCGTCGCGGCCTGCCCAAAGTCCGTTGAGGCCCTGGCGTATCGTGCACGATTCTACCGCCAGACACAGGATATCCCCGACACGAGCGAGGACGAGAGACTGGCGCTGGCCCGCACAGACCTGGAGAAAGCAGACGAGCTGGGCACGGACAACCCCCGGATTCGCTTGTTCTTAGCTGCGGAATGGCTGGAGCACGACGAGCTCGACCGGACAACAGCCGAGCTACAGGTTGTTGAGAATCTGCCCCCCGAAGCACTCGAGGAGCATTTCTTCGACCTGCGAGATTGGACGATCACGAAGTTTCTTTTTGACGCGCAACTGGCGCTAAAAAAGAAGACCGCCGCTGAAGGCGTCTCTCTGGCCGATAAAGTGTTGGAGGCCCTGAAAGAAAAAGGGCACAGGGTCCGAGTCCTGCCGTCTGCCATTATGCTCTACGTGGTTGCCGCAGATAAGGTAGCGGAGGCGAGGCGCTGTCTGGATGAGTATCTTGAGATCATGTACACCCAGAAAGAGCCGGCGGAGTCCAAGCTGGGGCTTGCTTACTTGAAGGCCCTGGTGGCCCGAGCCGAGGAGAAACCGTACGTCGTCATCGACGTCTTGCAGCCGGCGGTCGTAACTGACGCATCGCGCCCGGAGCTGTGGCGGCTGCTGGCCGAGGCTTTCAGTCGAACAGACCAGACCCGGCGGGCCGTCAGCGCCCTGACAACGTATCTTCGCTACTACCCGCAAGACCCCGAAATGACGCTGCAACTGGCAAGGGAGTACTCCAAGCTGGCAGATTGGAACAAGGCATTTGAGACCTCGCGAGTCGCGGAGTCCCTGAATCCCACGGACATTATCGGCTGCAAGCTGCTGCGTATCGGGGCGAGTATTTACTTAGCGGCAGAGCAAGGTCAAAATATAAATACGGTGAAGCTCGAAGAGCTGTCCGCCGAATTGGCGCAATTGCGACAAGAGAATCCTGAACAAGTTGAGATCCGCACATTGCAGGCGATAGTAGCTACGTATCTTGGACAGCTTGATAAGGCTGAAAGGGAGCTGAAGCTTGCTATCGAAGAGTGCAAAAACCCGCTAATGGCACAGATGCAACTTGTGGGGCATTACGGTCGAACCAAACGGGTAACCGAAGCGATCGATCTCTGCCAGACAGCCTGCAAGAGTCATTCTGAGGCGGCCGAACCCTGGCTTTCTCTTGCGGACCTTTATGCGGCAAATGCAGACTACGATTCTGCCCGCAGTTGCCTAAAACAAGGATTAGATGCCGTCACCGAAAAGAGAGAGAAGAAATCCTTATCAGTCAGACTTGCCTTGTTGGAACTCGCTCACGGGGATCGGACCACCGGCATACGCTTTTTAAGTGAGATGGCGGCGCAGGATGAACAAGAAATACATATTCGCTCCTTACTTCTTGGAGTCCGCGAAATCCAAGCTGACCAGGTAATAGCTGAGAAACTCATCAGGGAGATAAGGACGGCTGAGGGAGAAAGTGGGCTTTTATGGCGTTTGAATCAAGCGTCATTGTGGCTGTCGTCCGATGACTGGAGTGCGAAGCAAAAGGACATCACTGATTTGCTTCAATACTGCATTGATGCAAATCCACAGTGGTCAGCACCAGTATTACTCCTGGTGGGAATGTATGAGAAGTTGAACGACTTGAGAGGTGTTGAGGAAACCTGCCGGAGAGCCCTTGTCCAGAACCCTTCAGCTATTGACATCGCAGACAGATTGCTGGCTCTGCTTGAAAGACAGAACCGCTTTGCCGATGCTCAGAAAGTCCTCCAACAGGCTGAACCGCCTCCGCGGGTCGCCGGTGCGTGGCATGTCCGAATGGCTCTTGGAGCAGGGGACGTTTCCGGGGCAATCGACGAGTTGAAAGTCAGGGTATCCAATGACAATCAAGATGCGAGCTCGCGAATACAATTGGCACGACTGGTCTACGACCAGACCAAAAACGTTGACGAAGCTTTCAGGTATCTCAAGGAAGCTGAAGCCATAACGCCGGACTCCCGTACGCTGGCCGCGGTAAGAGCTTTTATCTTACGGGCGGAGGGGCAAACCGAAGAGGCCCAGCGAATCCTCGATGATTATATCGCGGATAGTAATGATTTCGATGCCTATTGGATGCGGGCTGTATACTTGGCTGAAGAGGGCGAGTTTGAACGGGCTGAGAAGGACTACAGAAAGCTGACAACCTTCCCTGAGACAGGTGCCGCAGGCTACTCACTGTTAGGCAACTTCTATCTCAGCAACAAGAAATTCGCTGAAGCGATAGCAATACTTGAAGAGGGCCTGAACGCGTATCCGGCAGACTTGAAATTGAAACGAGAACTGATGAAAATACTGTTTCTGCGGACCGATCCAGAGGATCGAGCAAGGGCACTGGAGATTCTTGCGGCACTTGAAGAACGCTTGCCGCAGGATCCCGAGCTGATGAAGCTCCGCGCTCTGCAAATGCTACAGCAGCCGACGCCAGACTCAATCAAGGCGGCCAGGCAAAAGCTGGAAAATGCTATTAGACTCGAGCCGACGGCGGTTGATGCGCATCTGATACTCGTTCGTATTGCGATGCAGCAGGGGCAATATGAGAACGCTCGCGATTCTGCGATTCGGGCACTGGGCTCCAACCCGGACAACCCGGCGTTGCTGTCCGCTAGGGCGGGGGCTGAGTTTCTGCTGAAGAATACGCCGTTGGCCGGCCAACTGGCGCAATTGGCGCTTCAGAAAGACCCGAACAATACGCAGGCTCGGGATGTGCTCGTTGCTGTTGCGCTGGACAGCAAGGATCGCAGTCTTCTCGAGCAAGCCCGCACACTGACTGAATCGGCACTCGGCAGCAACCCGACGAGCGAACAGCTCCTGCTGTCGCGGGCCCGTGTTTTGGTTTCTCTGGGGCTGGCTCAGGTGGCCATTCCTGAGCTGGAGGTCCATTGCCAGACTAAGGAAGGGAGCGTGAGTGTTCCGGCACTCGTGACCTTGGCCGACCTGTATCGCCTCAGCGGTGATATGGACCGGGCAAAACAAAGGATCGAGCAGGCGGAGAAGATAGACGCTGATAGCCTGACGGTGATCCACGCCCGATTCTTGTGGCTGGTGGCCCAGAAGCGATTTGACGAGCTTCTGCAAATCAGTTCCGCGTATCTTTCGGCTAAAGAGCAGAATCCGACGACCTTTGTGGCAGCCGCCACGATATTAGCCGCATCGGATTCTACGGAACTCAAGAAAGAGGGACTGAAACTCTTCGAGCAGGCGGTAACCTTGGCGCCGACATCTAAGGAGGCACGTCTGGGTCTGGCTTCCACCCTCTACCAGACAGGAGATGCCGACCGTGCCGTGACGATCTATCAGAAACTCCGTACGGAGTATCCAAACGACATACAAGCTCTCAACGACCTGGCCTGGATTCTGCAAGAGCATGACCGTCGTTACGACGCCGCACTGGAGCTGGCCAATAGAGGGCTTATGCTTGTGCCGGATGAATTGCATCTGCTTGATACGAGGGGCACGATTTTGGCGAATATGGCCAATCGGCTTATCGATGCCAGGAAAGACTTCGAGAAGCTCGCCAGGCTGGCCCCTCCGGACAGCCGGCAGAAGGCCAATGCGTTGCTGAAGCTCGGCCGCACATGCGTGAAACTGAACGACCTGGCTCAGGCAAAACGGCATTTTCAGAATGCCCTGGAGATAGACCGAAAGATCGAGGTATTCACCGCTGACGAACGCTCGGAAATCGCGAAAATTCTCCAGGCAAGCGGGGCACAGGCCGCGAACAAATAGGATGTGTAAGAGTCGTTTTGACGCCCGGCGGCTGGCTGTCGCGGTTTTCTGTACGACCGCCACCTTGATCCTGACTCACCTGCCTCAGGAAACCATCCCATTCGCATTGCGAAGAAGTGGTCTCGACAAGCTCGAACATGCTTTGGCCTACGGAGTCATCATGTCGCTTTTCCTGATCGCGATGAGGACCTCGTCGACGGTGCTTTCGGCCTTGCGTCTTTTCCTGGTGGTCGCGGCCATCGCAGCACTCGATGAGTTGACACAGGGTCTTGTGAGCCGAACGCCGAGTATCGCTGATTTTGCCGCCAACATTCTTGGCATGCTGTTGGCCCTATGTTTTTGCACGCTGTGGAGATGTCCGCTTCGCAGACTCAGCCGGTGACGCGTCCGGCTCCGGCGCAGTGAGCCCGGGCCGTGGTCCGGCCAATGGCGGGTCGGCAGCGTGCTTGTCGAATTGTCCGGCGTTTCGCCCGCGCCAGTGGTTTCATCCACGAAGGTTTCTATGAAGATACTCAATGTCGTTGGGGCCAGACCGAATTTCATGAAGATCGCGCCGCTGATGGCCGAGTACGGCCGGCGGCAGGGCGTGGAGTCCTTTCTGGTCCACACGGGCCAGCACTACGACGAAGCCATGAGCCGGCTGTTCTTCAGCGAATTGGGGATTCCGCAGCCTGATGTCAATCTGGAGGTTGGCTCCGCCACTCACGCGGTGCAGACCGCCGAGATCATGAAACGGTTCGAGCCGGTTGTTGTTCGATACCAGCCGGACGTGGTCGTGGTGGTCGGAGACGTCAATAGTACAATCGCCTGCGGTCTTGTGGCGGTTAAACTGGGAATCAGGCTTGCCCACGTCGAGGCGGGTCTGCGCAGCTTCGACCGCTCCATGCCCGAGGAGATCAATCGGGTCCTGACTGATGCGATCAGCGATTTCTTGTTCTGCACGGAGCAAAGCGGCATCGAAAATCTGCTCAATGAAGGCATTCCCAAAGACAAAGTGCATTTTGTAGGCAATGTCATGATCGATACGCTGCTCAGCAACAGAGCGAAAGCTCAGGAATCGACCATTTTAGATCGGCTGGGTGTAGATGGCAGTCGGTATGCGTTGCTGACGCTGCATCGGCCGGCCAATGTGGATGACCCGCAGACCTTCGGGAGTATTCTGGACGCCGTCGAGGTGATCCTCAAGGATATGCCCGTGGTTTTCCCGGTGCATCCGCGGACGCGCGCGAATCTGAGCTCTGGGGCGGTCGGCGTGCGCGTCGGTCAGATGGCCGGGCTTCGCCTGACCGAGCCGCTGGGGTACCTGGATTTCCTGCGGCTGATGTGCTCGGCCAGTGTCGTGCTGACCGATTCAGGCGGCATCCAGGACGAGACGACCATCTTAAAGGTTCCGTGTCTGACGTTAAGGGACAATACGGAGCGTCCGGTGACCGTGACGTGCGGGTCCAACCGGATCGTCGGCCGGGACCGGCGGCTAATTCTTGCGGCGTACAGGGACGCGATCAATCCGAACGGCCGCAGATTCCAGACACCTCCTCTTTGGGATGGCCAGGCCGCCCGCCGAATTGTCGATGTCCTGATCCAGAAGGCATGAAGAGATTATATCGGTTGCAGCCCGTGAGGTGGAGACCCGTAGCGAGTGCAGCCTTTGCGAGATAACCGTCGGGCGTCGCTCGATGGTCAAAAAAAGCCGGCACTGCGCGGTGCCTCAGCTCTTCGACGAAGTTCCGCTGAAGTCATCGCATCCTCGGCAATGCCGGTCGTAGGAGAGCCGTTCAAACGGCTCTCCTATTTTTTGGAGTCGGTCGCGGCGGTCGAAAGCCTGATGATCGGGTTCTATGTGCGGCCTGAAAGGCCGGCGATGGGGTGAGGAAAGCCTCGATATCGGTTCGGTTCATCCCGGTTATCGGGCCGCCGCCGGTGCACACCACTCACAACGTACATATTATACCACCGCGGATCGCTGTTTTGTCAAGAATCTTGTGGGATTTTGTGATCCCGGCTGTCAAGGGGGCGCTTAAACCCGGCCGCGATAAGCCCATCCAAGTTTTCGTCTCTATGATGGAGCGCGCGGAGTAATGTCGCCTTGCGAAATTGCCGAAATATGAAACGTGGAAAATACGCTTTTGCCGTGGCGTCATCCGGCCCGGGATTTGTCTTAAATTGCAGGGTAAGGAATAGCGATGATCTTAGGTAGATTACCGGACATCATCAGGCAGTATTGGGCGTTGATACGCGAGCGGCAGTGGGCAACGTGGGAGCTGCTGACAATCGCCGCCGTGGCGGCGGTTATGCTCCTGTTGTTAATGATTGCGCTGCGACGGCCGAAAGAAGCGAGTGGGAAGCGAAAGAGTGCGAGGATGATTGCAGGGCAGCCGGATCTGACGGATAATCAACGCGTACAACTGCTTCAACACGAAATCATCAAACGCGACAACACTGAAGCACGCTTCGAGCGGGAGATCTCTGAATTAGCTGCCGCCAACAAACAGCTCCGGGTCAAAATCGTCGAGTTAACAAAGGTCAGTGAACAGCTCCGGCAAGAAGAGAGTGGAGATGGACTATTCTCTAAGCAAAAAATGACCGAGCTGACCCTTTTTAATGAACAGCTCCGGCGGGACGTTGCAGTCGGTAAGAAAGCCTGTGAACGCTCCGGGCAGGAAATCGCCGAACTGACGGTTGCCAACAAACAGCTCCAGGGCAAGATCGCCGACTTAGCAAGTGCCAACGAACAGCTTCAGCATGAAGGCGGGCAGACCCAAGAATCCTCCGAGCAGAAAGCCGCCGAACTATTGGTTATCAACGAACAGATGCGGCAGGAAGTTGCCCTAAGGAAAGAAGCCTGTGAACGCTCCGAGCAGGAAGTCGCCGAAGTGACGGCTGCCAACAAACAGCTCCAGGGTAAGATCGCCGAGTTAGCAAGTGCCAACGAACAGCTTCAGCATGAAGGCGGGCAGGCCCAAGAATCCTCCGATCACAAAGTCGCCGAGCTAAAGGTTATCAACGAACAGATGCGGCAGGAAGTTGCCCTAAGGAAAGAAGCCTGTGAACGCTCCGGGCAGGAAATCGCCGAATTGACGGCTGCTAATAAACAGCTCCAGAGCAGGATCGCCGACTTAGCAAGTGCCAACGAACAGCTTCAGCATGAAGGCGGGCAGACCCAAGAATCCTCCGAGCAGAAAGCCGGCGAACTAATGGTTGTCAACGAACAGCTCCGGCAGGAAGTTGCCCTAAGGAAAGAAGCCTGTGAACGCTCCGAGCAGGAAGTCGCCGAAGTGACGGCTGCCAACAAACAGCTCCAGGGTAAGATCGCCGAGTTAGCAAGTGCCAACGAACAGCTTCAGCATGAAGGCGGGCAGGTCCAAGAATCCTCCGATCACAAAGTCGCCGAGCTAAAGGTTATCAACGAACAGCTCTGGCAAGAAGTTACAGCAGGCAAAAAAGCCAGTGAATACTCTAAGAAGGAAATGCCCCGGTTGACGGCTGCCGAGGGGCAATTCGAGAATGACGGGGCCGAACAGAAGCGAGCCGTCGGCAAAAAAACAGACGACCGACACAGAAAAACAGCCCAGCGGGACGAGAAGCTGGTATTCGTAAGCGGGATTAGCCTAAAAGCAAAAAGCCCCGCGCAGCAGCTCAGGGAGCTGGCTGACGAGATTGTTGACTCGAATAGCCGGAAAAGCGTCTCAGATAGTCCGGATGCCAGGCGAGAAGCAATACAGGAGGCGTGCGATTACCTTAATGCCGACAACTCTGCGATGGCTGTCGAGGCTCTGAAAAAATTCATCAATGCGGTTGAAGCTAATCGCGGTAGCAACGGCAATATCTTACACAAGGAAGAAGCGGAAGACTGGATCGGCGCTGCACGGGAAGTTATCTACCTGCTCACCGCGGGGTAAGCTGCCGTCATCTGTTGTTTTTCCTCCAACAAGCAGATCACGAAATCGGTCAATCATTACCTGGCAGCTACCTGTTTACAACTCCTCAGTCATTTACGGGTTCGTGCCCGAACTCCGGGCCGGCGCACACTCAGCCTGTTCCGAGCACGCCGGAGGCACAACTGCTTTGTCTCAGTTGGTTTCGACGACAATGACCTCGTGAATGTCCACGCGCGGGACGATGAGATGGATTTCGCCGTCCTGGTATTCGAAGTGCAATGGGGCGCCGGCAGGCTCCAGCATGATCTTCGTCGGCCTGGCAGCCTGGCGAATGGTCACATCAAGAGGGCCGATGGGCGGGATGGAATCCAGGATTGGCTCACGCTGGTGCGGCCCGGCGGTATTGACGAGGTTCACGACCAGCTTGCCCGCCGCGCGGTTGACTACCACATCCACGTCGGGCGAACCTTTCACTTCCACCATTGGTTTGGGGAAGAGCTGCCGCACAAGGTCGTTCAGGAATTGCCGCATCAGGTCAGTCCGTGTGTTCACGTACCCCTGACCAAATGTGAAATAGGTAGCTGCAATCTTGCCCTGGCCGTACTCACTAATGGAGGCGGCGGGTAGAGAAGACGTATCCGCTTCGCTGGTCTTCGAAAGTTGGCCGAACGGCTTGCACTTCGGCCCCGGCTTCGCCGGTTGCATCTGTCCGTTGATGGTGGCCGGCTCTCCGCCGTATGCCAGACGGCAGTCCGCGGCGGGTCTCGGCTCACCCTCCAGCGTCACGTCGAGTTCCGTCTCGAACATGGCTGCCGTCCGGGGCCCGATGAGCAGCAGATTGCCGCCGCCTTTCACGTACGCAGTCAGCTCATCTTTGAACTTCGGCTCGAGGTATTCCCATTCGGGCACGACGATGAGCGGATAGTCGGCCATCCGGCCCGTGAGATGATGCTCACTTTGGATTTCGACCGACTGCTGGCTTTCCAGCAGGGCCTGCAACGCGCCATTGATCCGCGCCAGGTCCCGCGCGAAGAGCCCGTTACTCTTGCGGTAGTGTGCGGCCGTGGAAAACAGGACGGCCACTTGCGGCACCTGCGTGGCCCGATGGCAGATGGCCTGCCGGGCCCGGCAGAACTTCGCCACTTCCGCCATCACGGGCACCCGTTCCTCATAGACAGAACCGTCGCGCTTCTGCTTGAAATAGGCCTGAAAACCGCCCCCCAGCGCCAGCACGACAGCCGCCTCGCGCTGCAATTGGACGGCGGTCTTCTGATTCCGCCCGTCCTGAGTCTTGTTGCGGGAGAAGCTCCAGGCCATCAAGTCCCACGGCACACCCTGACGGGTCAGATACCGTCCCGACAGGCGGGCGGAGTTGACGCTGTCATCGGGCGAATAATCTCCGGAGAGGAAGTCGACGGGCGCGCTGACCGGCTCCGGCATGTGGTCGGTAAAGGCCCAGTTGCTGCACAATTGGAAATCGGGATGAGTCTTCTTTACTTCCGCGATGTAATGCCGCAGGTAGTTTCGGAACGCCTCGCGGTGGAATTGGAGGAACTCAAACCAGGCTTGGTCGCCGGGTTTGCGGGGCACGCTTTCGATACCGGTGGCCCGCCGGAACGCTTGCAGCGCCGGTTCACTGTAGTCCGGCACCGAGGCCCAGCAATCCCCATCGACCCAGACGCCATCTACGCCGTACTCGCCAGCCAACTCGCGCAGTTGCGGAATCAGCAGCTTGTCCGCATAGGGACTGAAGCGTGAAGTAGCCCTCTCGTTGGTCTTGCCATCCGCATTGACCACACCCCAGTCGGGATAGCGGCGAACGGCCTGCGAATCCCACACCCCGGAATAGTGCATGTAGAGCGCGACGCCATGCTCGGCGGTCACTTGCCGCCAGAGCCGCAGTGAATCGCCCACGAAGCCCGGAGCTTGATTGCCCACCTTCGTTGGATAGCTCGACAGCCCCGGATGCCCCTTGCAGTCGATCTGGATATAATCCGGGTGGACCTGATTCACTATGTTTTCAATCATCTCGCGTGTGGTATTCTTGCCGATGGCGTTGCAGTCCGGCCCAGCGTGAAAATCATAATGGATTCCGAGAAAGCTCTCGGCTCTTTTGAGGCGTTTGGGCAGCGTCGCCGGCTGATCCGACACCCGCTGGGATGGATGTGTGCGATCATCGAGGTCGGGTCGAACGAGAGTTGCTTTCACCGCGGCCTGCACCGCCCGGACCTGCTCCATTTGTGCTTCCGCAAGGGAGCCGATAGGCCCGGCCTGTGGGTCCCAGTTGGGTCCCATGTCCAGGGTGACGAATCCACCCCTGGACACCGCCGTGCTGACCCACTTGGCCCATTGCTCAGCAGGGAATCGTGTATCGCGTGCAGACCAGCTCGAACCGAGGTATGTCAGGGCATGCCACTGCGAGCCCTCCACCCATCGCGAGGAGGGCAGTATGTCAAATGGTTCATTCAGCTCGCCGGCCGTGTAATCCTCCGCCTGAGTGTGGCGGATCAACTGGACGCCGGGATTGAAGGTCACGATGGCCTTTGGATTGCCATGCTTTGCCGTCACGGCATAGACCTGGGCGATCTGTTCGTTGAAATGGATATGCTCGTACCCTCCGTCAAACCACCAGCCGGCCACTTTGTCCCCATAGCGATCCGACCACTCCTGGATGACATTCGCCCATTTCTTCGCAAACTCAAGGTCTATCGGCTGATCTCGTTTCCCCTCGGGCAGTCCGAACGCCTTCTGGGCACGGGCATCGCTGTTAGGCGTCTGGCAGGGCAGATAGAGCATCAGCCTGATACCTTTGGGTTTCAGAGCTTGATAGAGATCCAGCGGCAGGTCGCGAGTGGAACAGCGTTCACCCGGCGCATAGCCGGTGCAGCGGTCGTATGCGGCGTTCGGGGAATTGAAAAATCCCGAGTTCTGGCCCAGCGTGATGACCAGATACTTCGCTCCGAGCGTCTCCAACTGCCGGGACAGGACCTCTACGTCGAACTGGCGGACCCGGGCCAGACCTGCTGCATCCCCCGGCAGGAAGTGCATGAAGACGCCGTACTTTGCGCCCCTGAACCAGTCGGTGTCACTATTGTTCGGCATAGCCTGGCCGCGCCAGGACAACAGCACTATGATAAAGGCGGCAAGTCTCAGAATATTCGCATTCATGGGGAAATGGATCCAATTGGGGGGAATTCGTATCTGTGATCTTACACGGCGTACCGACAATTCGTCTTCAGCCCAGTTCATACCGGAGATTATATTTCACTGCCGGATAGTGTCAATCCCCCTTGCTGTGTCCTCTCCGCAGACAAAAGAATGGTTGACAACATGCGCATGAAGTCATTACATTAACGGCAGTTATGCGTAGAGCGCCCGTAGCTCAGTTGGATAGAGCAACGGATTTCTAATCCGTAGGTCAGGGGTTCGAATCCCTTCGGGCGCGTTGTTTGTTTTTTTTCGAAAGGTGATTTGGGTCAATCGAGGCGAAGATTTAAGATTTGGAGGTTCATAGCCGATGATCACGAGAAATGACTTACCCAGGCAGTTAAGAAATCTTGGCAACAACAGACAGAGCATGGACCGTCGCGACATGCTTCGAGCAACCGGCGCTGCGTTACTGACGGCTTCGGCCTTCCCGCTCAATTGGGTGGCCGGCGCCGAGAAGAAGAAGCAGAAGGTCCTTTACTTCTCGCGCTCGGCGGGCTTCGAGCACGACGCCGTCAAGCTCAAGGATGGCAAGCCCAGTATTTCCGACAGAATTCTGACCGAATTAGGCCAGAAACACGGCTTCGAGGTGGTCTGCACCAAAGATGGCCGGGTTTTCGACGGCGATCTCGACCAGTACGACGCCATCGCCTTCTACACGTCCGGCGATTTGACCAAACCCGACAAAGCACAGACGCCGCCGATGACCCCCGAAGGCAAACAGAAGCTTCTGCGTATAATCGCCGCCGGCAAAGGCTTTGTCGGCCTCCACGCGGCGACGGATTCTTTTCATTCCAAAGGCCCTGCAAACGAAAACCAGACCGAAGTGGATCCCTACATCGCGATGATCGGGGGCGAATTCATCGTGCACGGCGCCCAGCAGGAAGCGACGATCCGTGCCGTCTCGCCCGACTTTCCCGGCGTAAAAAAGTTTGGCGAGGTTCAAAAGCTCAATGAAGAGTGGTACACCCTCAAGAACTTCGCCAAGGACCTGCACGTGATCCTCGTCGAGGACAACGAAGGGATGAAGGGCGATTGTTATCAGCGCCCGCCGTTCCCCGCTACCTGGGCTCGCATGCACCAGAAAGGCCGCGTTTTCTATACCTCGTTCGGCCACCGCGACGACATCTGGACCAATCCCGACGTCCAGGGCATCATCGCCGGCGGCCTGGCCTGGGCCATGCGCAACGTGACCGTCGATGTAACGCCCAACATTGATAAGGTCACGCCCAAGGCCAGCCAGTTGAAGTATTGATGGATTCTCGATGCTCGATACTCGTCGAGCTACGAGAATCCAGGATCGAGAATCGAGTACGATGAGCCAGGAGAACGACAGCCAGGCGAAAGCTCGTAAGCCGTTCCGCAGAAGAACGATTCTGATTGCCGTTGGCGTCTCGTTCCTTATCGCGCTCGTTTGCTTTATTCTCGTGGCTGTTCTGCCTGCGCCCAAGGGGCCTTTCTTCGAGGCTCCGCTGCGAAGTTTCCTGACGGGACTCGGCTTGCTGGGTGTGGCCTGTCCGCCGCTGATTGTCGGCCTGCTTCTGAAGAAACGAGCCGAAGCCTCGCCGTATTTTGAAGAGGCGTTCATCAGGGCGGGATTCAACCTCTTCGGACTCGTGTGCCTCGTCCTGGGCCTGACCTGCACGGGGCTGAGTATCTATGCCTTAATCAAGCGACTGCTTGGGTCCGGCTAACCATCGCTCGTTCACGGGGAGTATTGGGAGATTGAATTATGCGATTCTGCTGTTTGGTGATTCCGATGTGTGTACTATTGTTTGGTGGTGGTTCCGCTGCGAAAAGCCAGGCGTACGGCCAGGCCGACCGCGGCAATCCGGGCGATGAAATGATCCAGCGGTACCTCAATCATGTGACTGAAGAGATCGACGGACGTTTCATGGAGAACGTTAAATCCGTCGAAGACTGGAAGAAGCTTCGCCCCGGGTACAAGGAGGAATACTTCTACATGCTGGGCCTCTGGCCTCTGCCGGAAAAGACGCCGCTTGAAGCAACCATCACCGGCACGCTCGAAGGGGACGATTACGTTGTGGACATGCTGCACTACCAGAGCCGGCCGCGGCTCTACGTCACGGCGAATCTCTATCGGCCGAAGAAAGTCGCCGAAGGCCGTCGCTTGCCGGCGGTGCTTTACGTCTGCGGGCACTCCCCGCGCGGGCGAAACGGCAACAAGACCGCTTATCAGTCGCACGGGATATGGTTTGCCCGGCACGGCTACGTCTGTCTGGTTCTCGACTCGTTACAGTTGGGCGAGATCGCGGCGATTCACCACGGGACGTATAGCGAGGGCCGCTGGTGGTGGCACTCTCGCGGCTACACGCCTGCGGGCGTGGAGTGTCTCAATGGGATTCGCGGGATCGACTACCTGCTCAGCCGGCCGGATGTGGATCCCGAGCGGATTGCCGTAACGGGAATCAGCGGCGGCGGGGCGGCGACCTTCTGGATTGCCGCCGCCGATGAACGCACCAAGGTCGCCATTCCAGTCAGCGGGATGGCCGACCTGATGTCATACGTGCCCAACCGCGTGATTAACGGCCATTGCGACTGCATGTTTTTGTACAACACGTTCGAGTGGCCCTGGACGCGGATTGCGGCCCTGGTGGCGCCGCGGGCGCTGCTGTTCGTCAACAGCGACAACGACGGCATTTTTCCGATGGATGCCAACCAGCGCGTGATCAACCGGCTGGAACGAGTCTATAGCTTGTACGGGATAGGTGATTTTGTCGATAGCGTAGTGAGCATCGGCGGCCACGCTTATCGTCAGGATATCCGCCAGGCGGCTTATCGTTTTATCAACATGCACCTGAAAAACGATGCGCGGGTCGTCGCCGACAGTGAAGTCGATCTCGTGACGGAATCCGGCAATGAGCAACAGCATCCGATCGAGCCGGAGAAGCTCCGGGTCTTTCCGGAAGATTCCGACATTCCCAAAGACGAGTTGAATACCACGATTGATGAGCATTTCGTCCCTGTCGCGAAAGTGGCGCCGCCCCGGAAAGGCCAATATGAAACCTGGAAAGCGGCGCTTCTAACGGAGCTTCATCGGGTCGCATTTCGCTATTTTCCGCAACGGATTCCGGCGGCCCGTTTGCTTGGCGAGGTCGAATCTGACCAGGTTCGCCTTGAGTCGGAGCCCGGCATCGAAATTCGATTGCGGCGTGCAGCCGAGTCCGAATCGGTCAAGGACGCGAAACGCATCCTGCTGGTTGTACAAAACGCTGACTCAAATGAAGCAAATCTGGATTGGGTGCGCCGTGTCCGTCAGCAGGGCGACGCCGTGTACGTCTGTGCACCTCGCGGCGTCGGGCCGATGCAATGGACTCGCAAGAACCCGCCCAACTACGTCGAGCGTTCGCACGTTCTGCTCGGGCGCACCGTCGATACGGGGCGAGTCTGGGACATCATCTCGGCGGCCCGCTATCTGCAAGGTGCGGCTGACCCATCCCTCCCTAAGGGAAGGCTGCCACCCTCGGTTTACGTGCTCGGCGAAGGCGGCGCCGGCGTTCTGGCGGCGTATGCGGCCTTGTGGGAGCCGGAGATTGCCGGCGTGATATTGAACGAACCGATGCTCTCTCATACGAAGGCCGAGGCGCCACAGTTTTTGAATGTCCTGCGGGTATGCGACGTCCCGGATATTTTGGGGATGCTCGCTCCGCGGCCGCTGACGATCTATGGCGGCGGCGATGCGTTAGAAAAGGTCGCTGAGATATTTGCCGCCGCTGGAGCGTCGAAGAGCTTCGTCAAGTATCAGGATTGACGATTGATCCGTCACTTGTGCCGGAACTATTGACTATTTGCACATAAGCAGCATGCCTATACGTATGCGTCCTTCAATAGACAATAGTCAATCTTCAATAATCAATGGTATGGTCCCGCCGGCGGCAGCAGCGGCTTGAGTCTCGCCACGATATCCGGATGTTCCCCGGCGATGTTGTGGACCTCGGCGGGGTCGGTCTTTAGGTCGTAAAGCTCCAGTGGGTCCGCCGCGGCAGTCTGTTTTGACTTTTTTCCGGCGAGTTCAGTCGCGACGAGCTTATACCGGCCGTCGAAGGCAAGGGCCCAGTTGCCAAGCGAGCTGACGGCGCATGTTCTCGTCAAATTACCGCTTCCTTCGAGGAAAGGACGCAGGGACTTCGAGTCCATATCTTTCGGGACCGCAACCCCGGCGTAATCCAGAAACGTAGCGACAAGGTCCAGCGTCTCGGCGGGCTTCTCGCACGTTGCGTTTTTACGAATTCCCGGCCCGGCGAAGACCAGCGGCACGCAGACCGAAGGGTGATACGGCTGCGACTTGCCGCTCATGCCCCGGTCGCCCAACATCTCGCCGTGATCCGAGCAATAGACAATCAGCGTATTCTCAAGCTCGCCTCGCTTGGCCAGCTCATCCTGAAACACTCCCAGCCACCGGTCGATATTGTAGATCATTGCGCCGTAGTTTCGTCTTTTGGCTGACCAGTCCTCGCCGCTGCCCGCTCGCACCGGCGGGAACGTCACGTCCTTCCACTTTTCGTACATGCTTTTGGTAACGTCCATGGGCGGATGCGGGCCGTTGAAGTTGATCTGGATGAACCACGGCCTTCCTTTCGGCGCCGAGCGGATGAGGTTCAATCCGTTGTCGGCTATCCAGTTGTCGCAGTACGCATCGTCCGGCATCAGCGACGGCCCGGGATAATCGTGGTCCAGCGTCTTGAAGTTTTTCAGGTGAGCGTCCGCGAGACCTCGGCTTTCGAGAAAGGCAAAGTACGGCTCAGGTTTTTTGTCGTCCTTGTAGGCGCTGGCGCCGTCCATTTTGCCCGCGTTGTCGATGCCGTCGGAAAATCCCCATACTTCCAACAGCGACGGCTTGCCTTGCCTCTTATGTTTTCCGTCAAGGCCCCAGTTTTTGCCGGGCTTGTCCAGGTCGAATTTTCCGCACCCGAGCACGTGATAGCCCGCCTGCCGAAGCAGCGAATAAAAGGTCGTCTGTTTCAGCGGATAGGGATTGCCGTTGCCGGCCACGCCGCAGTTCGTGTAAGTCTTGCCCGAAGCCAGGCAGGCCCGCGCCGGCGCACACACAGGCGCGGGACTCAGAGCGTTCGTGAAATGCACGCCTCGGCCGGCCAGCCGCTTGAGGTTCGGCGTGACGTCTGGCACTTGCGGATTCATGCTCGTCCAGTCGAACCGATGCTGGTCGGGGAAGAAAAACAGAATATTCGGGCGAGATGCCTGCTTGCCATGCGTGACACAATCCAGCGTCATCAAGCCTGCAAACCCTGCGCCTGCTGTCGTCAGAAATGTCCGTCGATTCATCTTCATCGCACATCCCCAAAATATGTCGCTGACTAAAATGCCACTATCTTCCGGCGTCTTATAACGACCCGGCTATTCATTCTCACCTGTCTTGTTTTTCTTATTCGCACGCTTTTTGTCTTGTCCTTTTGTTTTCCCGGCGCTCTTTGCGGCGGCCTTACCGCTTCGGTACGGCTTGACCTGGCTCCGCAGGTCGGGCTGCGTGCGTTTCCACCAGTCGGCCAGAAGCTGCTGCATCTCGGCGACAATCTTATCGCTGCCGGGCTTGCCCACCAGGTTATCCCACTCCTGCGGGTCTTTCTCCAGGTCATACAGCTCGAGGGCTTTGTTGCCTTCGAACCTGCACTTGTGCCGCGAAGCCCGAACGATCACGGAGCCGCCCATCTCGATGAAAGCGGTGTTGGGCCAGCCGGCGGTTTTCCCTTCCAGCAGCGGCATCAGGCTGCGGCCCTGAACGGCCGAGGGGGTGGAGACCCCAAGCAGGTCGCAGAAGGTCGGGTATAGATCGACCTGCTCGACCACTTCACGCCGCACGGCTCCGCGCGGGATGCGCGGCCCGTATCGCAAAATCAGGGGAATGCGAGTAGCGCCGTCGAACATGGTCATCTTGCCGAATCGCCTCTGCTGCCATTGCATGTCTCCGTGATCGGATGTGTAGGAAACGATTGTACTATCCGCCAGTCCCAGCCTCTCCAGTGCCTTGAGCACTCGCCCGAGGTTCATGTCCACGAGAGTTATATTAGCAAGATATGCCGTCATGACGACGGGTGCTTCCTCATCAGTAAGGTCGGCCCATTCCTGTGGGGATTTTTTCAGGAACGGATTCGGGGTCGGCGGCTGAGGCGGCAGTTTGACCTTACCTTCATAAAGCTTGTAGAAGTCTTCCGGCGAGACGAACGGCGGGTGGGGTGCGCTGAACGAACACCAGAGGCAGAAGGGCTTGTCTGCGTTTTTCTCCATCCAGTCGATTGTCTTGTCGGCGATGTAGTGTTCGTACGTCTGCTCTTCGGTCTGAGTCGATATTCCCCATGGTTTGCCACTGCGGGCGCGGATATTGCTGTTCTTGCTCTCGGCGTTCGTCTCCTCACCATAGTCCGCCTTCTCCACGCGGTAGTCAAATCCATGCTGCTGGTCGTCGTCCACGAAGTGCATTTTGCCGATGGCGGCCGTCCGGTAGCCGAATGTTTTCAGGTAGCTCCCAATGGTCTGCTCGTCCTGCGCCAGGGCGTAGGCGTTGCCGATCGCCCCGTGGCTGTGAGCGTATCGCCCCGTGATCATTGACATCCGCGAGGGCACGCAGACGGGCCAGTGACAGTAGGCCGCGTCGAACAGTGCGCCTTCGGCGGCCAGTTGGTCCATATTCGGCGTGCTCACCAGCCGATGGCCCGTACAGCCCATGAAGTCCCACCGATGTTGGTCTGACATCAGGAACAGGATGTTTGGCCGCTTAGCAGGTCCGGATTCAGCCGCCCATCCTCGTTGAAAGCCGACCATTCCGATAGCGGCGGCTGCTCCGGCCCCGAGACGAGTGACAAATTGGCGCCGTGTAATTCTGCCCTGATTCTGTGCATAGCTCCTCATACCCGATACCTCTCAAGTACATTGTTCAAAAACAGCCCCCAACTTTACGATAAGCTATTTTACCTGATCGAATGCCTGATTTCCATTCCTCTTTCACATTCAACCCCGCCCCTTCGGCTCGATCAAATGATACTTCGGGCGGAATCGAAGGTTTGAGCCTTGTCTTACTCTCCGTGCCTGATATAATTCGGGCGTTTAGGCTTTGAACCCTGGATTACCGGGATCGCATTATTGAAAGGAGTATCTTATGAGCCGCATCTTTCGTCCATCGTCTCTCGTCCCTCGTTTCTCGTGCCTCATACTCTTATGTACGGCCGGCTTGAGCCTGGCCGGGGAGCCTGCGGCCCGAGCGGCGGCCGGGGAGCGTCAGAAGGACCAGTGGGTATCTTTGTTCGACGGCAAGACCTTGAACGGATGGTCCGTCCACAGCGGTACTGCCAGGTACGACGTCCAGGACGAGGCCATCGTCGGCACGACCGTCAAGGGCAGCCCCAACTCGTTCCTTTGCACCGACAGGGAGTACGGCGATTTTGTACTGGAGTTCGAAGTGAACCTGGATCCGCGTCTCAATTCGGGCGTGCAAATACGCAGCCAGATCGCCGAGGCGGAGAAGGCGTTCGTTTTCAGCGGGGCCGATGGAACGCCTCAGCAGCAAGTGATACCGGCGGACCGCGTCTATGGTTATCAGGTGGAGATTGCGACTGAAAAATCGGGCTCGTCCGGCAGCATTTACGACGAGGCTCGTCGCGGCTTCATGCTCGCCAGCACCAAATCCGATCCGGCGGCGAGCCAGGCGTTCAAAGACGGTCAATGGAATAAATTCCGCATCGAGTGCAAGGGCGACCGCATCCGAACGTGGATCAACGACGTGCCCTGCATCGACTTGAGAGACGGGATGACCCGCCGGGGTGTCATCGGCCTGCAGGTGCACGGGATCGGCAAGGACGCGGGACCTTACCAGGTGCGCTGGCGGAATATCCGCATCCAGGCCGAGGATGAGGGCGTCGAGCCGCCCGTGATTTCCAGCCGGGCGCGCGTGCTGAGCTGCACGGCGGGCTGGACCGGCCCGCGCGCCGAAGACGGCCGGCCTTACGTCTCGGACGACATCCTAAAAAGAATGAGGAACGTCTCGGTCACGCAGGCCTGGAGCATTGTGCGAGGCGCCGGCTACGTCAACTGCTATGAGAATGCGGGCGGCTGGAACATCATGTATCCCAACGAGACGATTGTCGGCCGCGTGCTGACCGCTCAATATATGCCGTTGCACCCCGATTATAACGGGGCCGTCATGCGGCAGGGCAAGGCTGAAGGGCGGATCGGCAACTCCAATTCCTGGCCGATCGACATGCTCAAGAAGGGCGACGTGTACGTCGCGGATTGCTTCGGCAAGGTCCTCGACGGGACCCTTATCGGCGATAATCTGGGCAACGCCATCTACGCCAACTCCGGCAACGGCGTTATCTTCGACGGCGGCGTCCGCGACCTGGAGGGCCTGGAAGAAATCAAAGGATTCAACGCGTGGTACCGGGGCGCGGATCCGAGTTTTCTGCGTGAGGTCATGCTGACCGCGATCAACGTTCCGATCCGCGTCGGCAAGGCCCTGGCTTGTCCCGGCGACGTCGTGCTGGCCAAGCGAGAGGGCATTGTTTTCATCCCCGCGCATCTGGCTGAGAAGGTCGTCGTCGAATCCGAGGCCATCATGCTGAAAGATATGTTCGGACATCAGCGTCTCAAGGAAGGCAAGTACACGCCGGGGCAGATCGACGGCCGATGGTCACCTGAGATTCAGAATGATTTTCGAGGCTGGCTGAAACAGAACGCCGACAAGCTGCCCGTGCCGAAGGACGTGATCGAGCAGATGCTGAATCCGAAGACGCGAAACTGGTGAGCCGAAGTGACTGAAGTGAGCTAAAGTGACTAAAGTGAGCTAAAGTTAGGCAAAACAGGGCCACGATGTTTTCAACTTTAGGCACTTTAGGCACTCTACTCTGCTGTTCCCGTGCTCTGTGCTAAAGGAGATTTACGATGAATCGGCGTAGTTTGATGAAATCAGTTGGATTTAGCGTTGCAGGTCTGAGCCTGGCGAACCTGGCCGGCGCGGCGGTCGAAGAGCAGGTCGCCTTCGCCACGCAGAACGTCAAACGCAGCTCCAGCCCTTCGCAACTGAGAATCACAGACCTGCGAATTGCCGTTGTCGGCAGGGCGCCGATGCGCTGCCCGCTGATTCGGATTGACACGAACCAGGGTATCTGCGGCTACGGCGAGGTCCGTGACGGGGCCAGCGAGCGCTACGCCCTCATACTCAAGAGCCGGCTGCTGGGCCAGAATCCGTGCAACGTCGAGCAGATATTCAAGCGGATCAAGCAGTTTGGCCATCACGCGCGGCAGGGGGGCGGCGTCTCGGGCGTTGAGATGGCCCTGTGGGACCTGGCGGGCAAGGCCTACGGCGTCCCGGTCTATCAGATGTTGGGCGGCCGATACCGCGACCGCGTCCGCCTGTACGCCGACACCCCCGACGGCGAGGTGACCGGCCTGAAAAAAAGAATCGAACAGGGATTCACGTTTCTGAAGTACGATTGCGGCATCCGAAGTATCCGAAATGTCCCTGGGGCGCTGAGCTACCCGACAAAGGACACCGACTGGCAGGGCAAGCATCCGTTTACGGGCATTCAACTGTCGGACAAAGGGGCCGCACTGCTGGGCGAACGTTTCGCCCAGGCTCGTGAGATAGTGGGCTGGGAGATCCCGATTGCCTCGGACCACTTCGGCCACATCAGCGTCAATAGCTGTATCAAACTGGGCAAGGCCGTGCAGCCGTATCAGGTGGCGTGGCTCGAAGACATGGTCCCGTGGGAATATACCGACATGCTCAAGGAGATCAAGAACGCTGTTGACATCCCGCTGCTGACGGGCGAGGACATCTATCTGCTCGACGGCTTCAAACCGCTCATCAATGAGCACGCCGTAGATATGGTGCATCCCGACCTGGCTACGGCCGGCGGCATCCTGGAGACCAAGAAGATCGGCGACTACGCTGAGCAGGCGGGTATCGCCATGGCCATGCACTTTGCGGGCACCCCGGTATCCTTTATGGCGAATTTGCACTGTGCGGCGGCCACCGAGAACGTCCTGGCTCTGGAGCATCACTCGGTGGACGTGGGCTGGTGGGAGGACCTTGTGACGGGCATCGACAAGCCGCTCCATAAGGATGGTTTCGCTCGCGTTCCGGAAGGGCCCGGCCTGGGGATCGAACTGAATCTCGACGTTGTCAAAGAGCATCTCGAACGCGGGCAGGAGCTGTTTGCCCCCACGGATGAATGGGACAGGGAACGCTCGAACGACCGGCTGTGGAGCTGAAGAATTTATGATTTTATATTTATGATTTACGAATGCGGTTTCACCGAGCGGTGCTTATCAATCATAAATCGTAAATTGTAAATCATAAATCCCTGATTTAGGAGAGCTATGAAGACTGGACGCTCATTTCTGGATTACTTCAAGTTCGTATTTGGTGTTTGCCTGGCGGCTGTCGTCGTCATGCTGATTACTGGGGGTCGCGCCGCTCTGGGTCCGGTGCTGATTGTGATGTTCGTTTCGCTGGCCCTGTATTTCACGAGCCATCCGTTCCTGAAAAGATTCGCCTTTACGATATGGGTATTCGCATTTGTGTCGGTCTCAATAGCCTATCATGGCAGTCTCATCAAATGGGGCGGCTATGAGTTGAAAAACTCGATTACCCCACTGATTCAGATAATCATGTTCGGCATGGGAACGACCCTGAGCCTGCAGGATTTCAGCCAGGTACTCAAAAGACCCTGGCCTATCCTCGTGGGATTTGTCGCGCAGTTTCTTATCATGCCCCTTACCGGCTGGACTCTTGCCAACGGCCTGATTTTTGGCAAGACGTTCGGTTTTACGCCGGGGAGTTTTACACCTGAGATAGCGGCGGGCATCGTACTTATCGGCTGCTGTCCGAGCGGCGTAGCTTCAAACGTTATGACGTATCTTTCGGGCGGCGACGTGGCCGTATCGGTTACGGTTACTTCCTGCACGACTCTCGCCGCACCCTTTATGACGCCCGTACTGATGAAAGCGCTCGGCGGCAAGTTGGTTGAAGTCTATTTGCTCAAAATGATGTTTGAAATCATCAACATGATAATCGTCCCTGTTGTTGCCGGCCTGATCGCCAATCGCATCCTCTACAGCAGACACAAGGTGTTTCAGCACGGTTGGCTGTTGTCTTTCATTTCGGCGGCAGGTATCCTTTCTACCGTGCTTGCAATACGTTTCGTACCCACGGCTATATTTACGTGCAGCAAGGGCCAGCCATACGAAGCCTCTTTTCCCAGAGGCGGCATTATCTTTGGGCTGGCACTGCTCAGCGTGGTTGCGCTGTCGCAATTGGTGATACGTGTATGGCTAAAAGGACCGGAGCGATGGATGGATCGGGTGCTGCCGATTGTATCCATGCTCGGGATATGCTGCATCATTGCGGTTATCACTGCTCGCTCCATCCATGACATCTCCGGGGAAGACCTTAAAGGTGTGCTGCCTTACCTGTTCGCAGCCACAATCATTCACAACGCCGTAGGTTATCTGCTGGGGTACTGGATGGCTCGTGCGGCCCGCTTGAATGAGCGCGTATGTAGAGCGGTGGCTTTTGAAGTCGGGATGCAGAATGGCGGAATGGCGTCGGGACTTGCTATGAATGTGATTAAGAGTTCGGCCGCAGCCTTGGCGCCCGCCATCTTTGGACCCTGGCAGAACGTATCCGGCTCGATCCTGGCCACCTGGTGGCACCGAAAGCCGGTGGACAAAGACTCGGGCGTGCAGCAACGTGCCGAGATAATTGACAAAGGAGATAAAGATGAATCGGCGTAGCTTGATGAAGTCGGTAGGATTCGGCATCGTGGCGGGCGCGTTTGCCATTGCGTCAAGGCGCGATGAGGCGCTCGCGAATACCTACTCGGAGGCAACGAAAGGATTGCCTCGTTTGAAGATTACGAATGTTAAGGCCATTCTGACCGCGCCGGAAGGCATCCGCCTCTGTGTGGTCAAGGTCGAGACGAGCGAGGCGGGCTTGTACGGCCTGGGATGCGCGACCTTCAATCAGCGTCCTTTGCCCGTGGCCGCGGCGGTGAATGAGTATTTGAATCCGTTTGCAAAGGACAGGGACGCCGACAACATAGAGGATATGTGGCAGAACGCCTATACGAGCTCCTATTGGCGCAACGGTCCGGTTCTCAACAACGCCTTGAGCGGTCTCGACCAGGCCCTGTGGGACATCAAAGGCAAGCGCGCCAATATGCCCGTATACCAGTTGCTCGGCGGCAAGTGCCGGTTCGCGGTGGATTGTTACACCCATTGCAGCAGCCGGGACTTGGCCGGGCTCGAGAGCAGTGTCCGCAAGGCGATGGGGGAAGGCTACAGACATATACGGATACAGCTCGGCGGCTACGGCTCGCCCCACCTGTCCAAGACGCCTGCCTTTAAGGACGCGGAATTCGGCTTGCCCTCGGATTCCTACATGGACCCGGGGCCTTACGTCAGGGCCACGGTCAAAATGTTCGAGCATATCCGAAAGGCCTGCGGAGATGAAATCGAATTGCTGCACGACATCCACGAGCGAATACCCCCGATTCAGGCGATCAACCTGATAAAGCAGTTGGAGCCGTATCACCCGTTCTTCATCGAAGACCCGTTCGCCCCCGAAGACAACGGATATTTCAAGCTGCTCCGCCAGCAGACCAGCGTGCCGATTGCGATGGGCGAGCTGTTCAACAGCCCGCACGAATGGACCGGGCTTATAACTGAAAGGCTCATCGACTTTATCCGCGTCCATATTTCACAGGTCGGTGGCCTGACCGTCGCCCGAAAGATCGCCGCGTTAGGTGAATGGTTCAACGTGCGCTCCGCGTGGCACGGTCCCGGCGACGTCTCGCCCGTTGGGCACGCGGCCAATGCGCACCTCGATCTGGCGATTCCGAATTTCGGAATACAGGAAAGCGTGCGCTTCAGCGACAAGACAAGAGAGGTTTTCTCCGGCTGTCCCACCGTCAAGGAAGGTTACATGTATGTAAACGAAGCTCCAGGCTTTGGTGTTAACATTGACGAGAGCCTCGCCGCGAAGTTCCCACTGCCCGAGCATCCGGGCTATTGGAGCCCCGTCCGCAGAAGTGACGGCACGGCGGTCAGGCCGTAAATTCGTTCAGCGTTCTGCGTTCGTCGGTACGGAGCGTGCAGCCTGCACGCATGCAGCACGAGATAGGAGGTACGAATGATGAACCGAAGAGACTTTATGAAAACGTCGGTCGTTGCGGGGGCGTATGCGGTTCTGGGTGCGCCGTGGGGTGCTGCCGGCCAGAGCGATCAGCCGTGGTTTGACCGGCCGATGCGCTGGGCGCAGTTGGTTCTCGTCGAGAACGATCCCGGCCAGTTCGACCCGGACTTTTGGCTGGACTACTTCAAACGTGTCCACGCCGACGGTGCCTGCCTGAGCGCCGGAGGGGCCGTTGCATACTATCCCACGACGGTTCCTCTGCACCATCGCAGCGCCTGGCTGGGAGACTCCGATCCCTTCGGCTACCTGGTCCGCGGATGCCGGAAGATGGATATGGCGGTCATCGCCCGCACCGATCCCCACGCGACGTGGAACAACGTTTATGAGGCCCATCCGGACTGGATTGCCGTCGATTCGAAGGGACAGAAGCGCCGGCACTGGTCGAATCCCGAGTTATGGGTTACCTGCGCGATGGGTCCGTACAACTTTGACTTCATGACGCAGGTCCACCGGGAGATCATGAAGCTCTATGAGGTGGACGGCATCTTCTCGAATCGCTGGGCCGGTCACGGGACCTGTTACTGCGAGCACTGTGCTGCGAATTTCAAATCGTTTGCCGGGATGGACCTGCCGCGAACGAGCGACCGTAACGACCCGGCTTACCGCAAGTACGTGGAGTGGCAAATCAACCGGCTCAGAGAGCTGTGGTTCCTGTGGGACCGGACGATCCGGGATGTCAAATCCACCTCGCGGTATATTCCCAATGGATTTCCCGATAATGTCGTAACCGGGGCGTTGTCCGACATCTTCTTCACGGACCACCAGGGCCGCAGCGGCGTGATTCCGCCCTGGTCGAACGGCAAGCGGGCCAAAGAGCTTCGCGCGACGATGGGGATGAAGCCCTTGGGCGGCATATTCAGCATCGGCCTGGAAGAGCAGTACCGCTGGAAGGACTCCGTGCAGAGCGAGGCGGAAATCCGAGTCTGGGTGGCGGAAAGTGCGGCCAATAACATGCGGCCGTGGTTCGTCAAGTTCTCCGGGACCATCTATGACCGGCGATGGCTCGCGGTGGTTGAGAAAATTTATGAGTGGCATTATCGCAATGAAAGGTACCTGCGAAATACGGCCCCGCTGGCCCGGGTCGGGATGGTTTACTCGGAACAGACCGAGCGGTACTATGGAGGCCAGCCGTGGCAGCAGGGCAGCAGCGGCCACGAGCTGGGGATGTATCACGCCCTGATCGAGGCGCGCGTGCCGTTCGAGATGGTCAACGACCGCCTGCTCGACGCCGACCACCTCAAGCCGTTCAAGCTGCTGATCCTTCCGAACGTCGCGGCCTTGTCCGATGCCCAGTGCGAGCAACTCCGGCAGTACGTGCGGCAGGGGGGCAGCCTGGTCGCCACCTTCGAAACGTCGCTGTACGACGAAGAAGGCAAGCAGCGGCCGGACTTTGGCCTGGCCGATTTGTTCGGCGTCTCTTACGACGGCCGCGTCGAAGGGCCGATGAGAAACTCGTATTTAAGATTAAAGCCCGACGCGAAGACCGGCCGGTTCCATCCCGTGCTGGAGGGGCTGGACGATGCGTACCGAATCATCAACGGAGTCTGGCGGATCCAGGTCAAGCCGGCGGCGGATTTCCCCTCTCCCGTGACACTGATACCCAGCTATCCCGATCTGCCGATGGAGCACGTCTATCCGCGAAAGCCCGATACGGATATTCGCGAATTGTACCTGAAGGAGTTGGGAGAGAGCCGGGTGGCCTATATCCCCTGGGACATTGACAGGACGTTCTGGCAGATTATGAGCACGGACCACGGAAGGCTTCTACGAAATATCATTACGTGGGCGGCGAATGAAGAGCCTCGTGTCCGGGTGACGGGGCCCGGCGTTCTGGATGTCGCCGTATGGCGGCAGGCCAAGTCGATGACCATCCATCTTGTGAACCTGACCAACCCGATGATGATGAAAGGCCCGTTCCGCGAATTGATCCCGGTGGGGGAACAACGCGTCGAGATTCAGATCCCGCCGGATACGAAAATAGAAAAGGCCCATCTGTTGGTCAGCGATAAAGCCCCCGCGTGCGAGATCGGCGAAAGAATTGTGAAAGTCACGGTGCCGTCGATTTTGGACCACGAAGTCATCGCATTGGATTTTCGCGTATAATCGCAAAAGGAAAGGCAGATTGTATGAAACGACGCAGTTTCTTGGCGAGTCTGGCCGCGCTGGGCGCGGCCCCGTATCTCGGCGCTCATGCTGAGGCTGCATCGGCGGCGAGCGCTGCCGCGCGGGCGAGCTTGAAAATCACCAATGTCGAAGTCCTTCAAGTGACGGGAAAGAACAAGAAGAAGGTCTTGTACCTGAAAATTCATACCGACGAGGGCGTGACCGGTCTGTATGGGCCTATCGACAACGAGGCGGGCATGTTCGTCGATCAATTCTTCAAACGGCGTCTGATCGGACAGGACCCGCTGGCCTACGAGACTTTTTGGGACGCCATGCTTCGCGCCGACCGGCATTCTCGCGGCAGTCACTACATCATCGGGCTATCCGCCGTGGACAACGCGCTGTGGGACCTTCGCGGCCGGCTCTTTGGCTTGCCCGTATATCGGCTGCTGGGCGGCTCACGCAGCAAGGTCACGGCGTACGCCAGTTGCCTGGGATTTTCGCAGGAGCCGTCGGCGCTGCAGGCGAAGGTGCGCGAGCTGAAACAGCAGGGCTACCGGCATCAGAAGTGGTTTGTGCGGGACCGCGGCCCGAGCTTCGGCCCGGAAGGCGTGGAGGCAGACGCGAGAGTCGTTCGGCTGGCCCGCGAGGCGGCCGGCGACGACGTGGACCTCATGTTCGATGCGTTCTGGAGGTGGGACCTTCAATACGCCCTGGCCTGGGCCAGACGCGCGGAACCTTACCGTCCGCGCTGGATCGAAGAACCTTTCCTGACGGCCGACTTGGATGCGTTTATCGAGTTCAGCCGTGCCACGTCGATACCCGTGGCGACTGGAGAGCATTTCTACGGCCGCCGGGACGTGCACGAGTTCCTCAAGGCGGGCGCGATCACAGTGGTTCAGGCCGACCCGGAGTGGTGCGGCGGGGTCAGCGAGCTGGTCAAAATATGCGCGCTGGCCTCGGTTCACGGCGTGAACGTTATCCCGCACGGCCACAGCCTGCACGCCGCCATGCACGTGGTGGCCAGCCAGCCGGTCGAGGTCTGTCCGCTCGTCGAGTACCTGATTCAAAAAATGGACACCTACTACGATCTGGAGAAGCATCAGCCCCGGCCCGTGGAGGGCATGTTAGAGCTGCCAGAGAGGCCCGGTTTCGGCATCGAGCTGGACGAATCCAAAATCGAAGACATCCGGCCCATCTCGTGGCGGCAGTCAAACTCGTAGGGTGGGCCTTGGCCCACCGTTCCACAATGGTGGGGCAGAGCCCCACCCTACTCCGGTCTCCATGGCGTCGGACCATCATCCTTGCGTTGCAGGAATTTCGCATCGACCTGTTTGTACCAGGCATGTAATTTGGCGCGCATCAACTCGACGCGCTGCGGATAGACGGACGCCAGGTCCTCACGCTCGCCGATGTCCATTTGGGTGTCGTAGAGGTGAACGCGGCCGTCTTCGAAACGTTCGATGAGCTTCCAGTCGCCCATGCGAATGGCCCCACCGGGGAAGCCGCCCTGGTTGGAGTAATGGGGGTAATGCCAGTAGATGGCCTCGCGGTCAATTTTCGTGGCGCCTTTCAGCAGCGGCATGAGTGACACGCCGTCCAGATGCTGGTCCTTCTTCAGAGGCAGGCCGGCCATATCGAGGATCGTTGGGTAGAAGTCCGTGCTGATCGCCGGCACGTCGCATCTTGAGCCGGGCCGTGTCACGCCCGGCCAGCGGATCAGGAAAGGTTCCCGGATGCCGCCTTCGTACAGCCAGCCTTTGCCCCCGCGAAGAGGCAGATTGGACGTGGGCGAGCCTTCGGCAGTCGATAATCCACCGTTGTCGGCCATGAGGATGACGGCCGTGTGATCCGCGACGCCCAGCTCCTCCAGCTTATCCAGCACGCGGCCGACCTGCTCATCCATCGCTTCGACCATGGCGGCGTATGTCGGGTGACACTGCCGCAGGCGAACCTCGCGCGGAGTCTCTACGGGCCAGACTTGCTCTTCCGGGCCGAACTCCCGCTCATCGGCATCCAGGATTGCTTCTCGCTTGGCTTTATATTTGGCGATCAGGTCCTCGCGGCCCTGAAGCGGAACATGGACCGAATAGAAAGCCAGATAGAGCAGGAAAGGCGCCTCTTTGTATTGTTCCAGGATTTTCAACGATTCGTCGGTCAGGACTTTCGGCAGATGCGAGCCTTTGGGGTACTCGCCGAGCCGGGGATTGTCGAAGGGGGCGAAATAGCCGCCCTTAGGTGAACCCGCCGACCAGCCGCCGATATTGACGTCAAATCCCCGGTTCTCCGGCCAGTATTTCTCCTGCGAGCCCAAGTGCCACTTGCCGACGAACGCCGTCTTGTAGCCGTGCTCCTTGAGGGCCTCGGCTAACGTGACTTCCTCTAACGGCATCCAGTCGTTGAGCGGCGCGGGATTGAATCGGCCGGAGCGCTTGCCGCTGAACCAGTCGGTCGCGCCGGCTCGCGTCGGATATTTGCCCGTCATGATGCTGAATCGCGTGGGACTGCACACCGGGTTGGCGGCGTAGCCGTTCGTGAAGTTCATGCCGCTGTGCGCTATGCGGTCGATGTTCGGCGTCTCGTAAAAGCAATTGGGATTATTGGCGCCGATGTCCATCCATCCGAAATCATCGACGAGAAAGAACACAAAATTGAGCGGCTTCTTAGCAGCCGGCGCGGCATGTACGGGGCGGTGGTGCAGCAGTGTAACCACAAGACCCCCGAGCACGGTTTTCATGAATTCACGTCGAGTAGTGTGTTCTGTCATTTTCAGTCTCCTGCGTATCGAATATCCGGTATCAAAGATTGCGAGCTACATTCTAACGGTTCAGTTTCTGTACATGAAGTCTGATTTGGTTATAATCGTATATGCTCGTAAAGAAGAACAAATGATAACCACCGAGAAGAGAAGAAGTGGAACATGGACAAGTTCGGCGTGGGGATTATCGGCTGCGGGGCGGTGGCGCAGGAGTATATCAAGGCGTTTGAGAAGGATGTTCGCTCGCAGGTGCGCGCCCTGGTCAGCCGGAATCGAGCAAATGCGCAGCGCTATCGGGACAGGTACGATTTGAGCTGCGCGATTCACGCCGATGCCGCGGCGATGCTTGCCGGCAAGGATATCGACATCGTCGTGGTCTGCACACCTCACGACCAGCATACGAAATACGCCGTTGCGGCGGCCGAGGCGGGAAAGCACGTCATCATCGAAAAGCCCGTTGCCCTGACGCCGCAGGACGTGCGAAAGCAGCAGGAAGCGGTGAAAAAAGCCAACGTCAAGACGTTAGTCAGTTTCGTGCTGCACTGGAATCCGCTGCTGATGACTATCGACCGGCTCATCACGCAGGGCGTTTTCGGCCGCATCTTCATGGTCGAGGTGGACTACATGCACCGGATGTGGATGACGACCGACCAGAAATGGTACGCCAGCCGCCGCCAGAGCGGCACCGCCATCCTGACCGGCGGCTGTCATGCAATAGATGCGCTGCGCTGGTTTGCCCGCAGCGAGGCCGAGCAGGTCTGCGCCTATCAGATAAAGACGGAGAATCCCATAGAATATCCGGGAACGATTTGCGTCAACGTCAAGTTCGAGAATGGTACCATAGGGCGCAGCACCACCATGTTCGACGCACGAATGCCGTACAGATTCAACATCGGCGTCTATGGCACCGAGGGCACACTTCGGAACAACGAGCTATTCGCCCCGAAGCTGTTCCCCGGGCAGACCGACTTTTTGAAGATTCCGTGCATCCTGCCGGACAGCGCCGACGTCGCGCATCATCCCTTTGAGCATGAAGTGGCCCATTTTCTCGATTGCATCATCGAAGACAAGCGCCCATACCCCGACCTGGAAGATGCGGCGCAAACTCACGCTGTATGCTTTGCCGCCGACCTTTCCGCCGAATCCGGCAGGCCTGTGGCGATTCGCGAGATGGATAGCACACTATGAACCAGATTACGATCTCCGGAACGCTTTCAAAAGGATGGATGGCCGGCGCGCTGGGTGTCGCATTCGATCGCGATTACTATTTTGACCCCGGCAGGCGCTATGATATTGACTGCCGGTGTAATAAATACGTGGCGGAACAGTTTCCCGGCATGCGTCTGTTCTATTCGGAATCCAACCTGGGGCAGATCGACTATTGGGACAGGGATCAGGTTCAGATTGGGGGTATTCAGCCGAACATGATTCTCGGCATGTTACTCGGCGCCGATTTTCTGCCTAACGACGACCACGACGCCGACGTCACGCCGGGCTGCCTTGCGGGCAAAGACCCTGCCGATCCGTCGATGCGGCGCCGGATGACGCACCTGCCCGCCGTGGAGAGTTTGCTCGGCCACGAGCTGATCAGGCTTTTCGACGGGCAGATTCGCCGGGTGCAAAGCGACGGCCGCAGGCGGCTGCGTCCGATCCCTCCGTTTTTCTGGGATGCCTCCGGCCGGGCAACCATCCACGGCGTGATGACCTCGGCGCAGAAATTTCTCGGCGAGACTATTTTTCTGGATATGATGACCGAGCCGCAGCGATGCCTGGAAATCATGAGTTGGATTGGCGATGCGTATATTGTTTTGTGCCGGCACTTTTCGCAGATTGCGAATCTGCCCATTACCGGCGTCCACGTGGGCGAATGCTCAGCCTGCATGGTCAGCCCGCAGCTTATCGAGCAGTTTGTCGCGCCGGTGACCTCGAAAATCGGCGAACGGCTCGGTCCCATTCGCCTGCATTCGTGCGGGCCGAGCACGAATCATCTGGACGCATTTGCCAAAATCAAAACTCTTGGTAGTCTCAATCTCGGCGGCGATACGTCAATCCAGAGAGCGAGGCAAGTATTCGGAAAAGATATGCTGATAAGTGTTTCTCCCTTGCCGAAGGATATGTCCGCCGAGACGACGGATGCGATACTGAGCTGGGCCGAACAAGTTCTGAAAGAGAATGATGGGGGCCCGTTGGAGTTCGCATATCACGTTGAAGCGGATTACAATATCAATACGGTTTGCGCCTTGACGGATTTCGTGAAAGGCCTGCCGGGCTTCACAGAGGCAGGTTGAAACAATTATTGAGGATTTTTTGAACAATCGAAGTATGAACGCAGCGATAACCAGATACAAAATCAGGATGCTCGTACAGGCGGCTTGTCTTGCCGTTTGCTTTTTATCCCCTATAAAAGTCTTTGCCGGCGAGAACGTGCTGACCTTCTTCGGATGGTCGGACCAGCACGTCAAGGTCGATGGAGACGGCGCACATTTGATTCCTGCGATTGATGCGATGAACAAGCTGCCCGGCCGGGCATATCCGGCGCAGATCACCGGCAAAGTCGATGAGCCGAATTTCGTCATGGGGCTGGGGGACATCTCGGAATGGCCCTCCGGTGCGGCCAGGGACACATACGAGCGGCTGATTACGAAGCGCCTGAGATTTCCCAGCTTCGACGTGGCGGGCAACCACGACAGCGGCGGCCTTTCTCCAAGCCCGGCCATCCACGACTGGATCATAAAACGCCACGGGGCCTTGAGTTACACGTTCGACAAAAAAGGCGTTCATTTCGTATCGCTGTATTCGAAATACGATGAAAGCCTGAATAATCCCGCACAGCCGATCGCGCAAGATGCCCTTGAATATCTTCGCAAAGACCTGGCAAAAGTGCCGGCCGGAACTCCCGTGGTCGTGGCGACCCACCTTTGCTTCGACGCCATTACGAATCGAGACGAATTCATCGACGCCTTTGGAAACGCCAATGTGATACTCGTCCTCGGCGGGCACTACCATAAGGCAACAGTCAACAAGTACCGAGGCGTGAGTTTCGTGCAATTGCCTTCTCCGGCTCCGGACTCAGCCCGCGAGGTCACGGTGTTGCGCATCGACTCGGACAAGCTTGTTGCTATTCCGTTCGACTACGAAAAAGGCCAGTGGTGCGCCGATCCGAAAAAGATCCTCGATGCTAAGATAAAAGGGCCTCGCGAAAGGGCACAACCTCCCCAGTGATGATTTTTTGTAACACTCTTATACGAAGCTGGCCAACTGTACAAAAGGCTTGAATGTTCAAACCGACGGCGGTATCTTGTTCGTAGTGCGCAGCATGGGCAAGCAAGTTGCCCATCCTACGAATCTTGTGACGGTGTGCATTTCAGAAGGGCAGGAGTATGGTTGGAACGATGAAAAATTCCATTCGAAAGGCCATCCGGATGAGTACGTTTATATCGGCGCCGATAGCCCTGTTGTTTACCACCGCGATGGTTGCCGCCCCGGCCGCGCCCGAGGTCAAAACCATGACGTACAAGACCGTCGGCGACAGGCAGTTGAAGATTCATGTCCATTATCCGCCCGGCTGGAAGGCGAGCGACGCTCGGCCCGCGATTATTTTCTTTTTCGGGGGCGGCTGGACCGGCGGCAAAATCGAGCAGTTCCAGCCCCATGCCGAGTACTTTGCGTCTCGCGGACTGGTCGCTGCCCGGGCCGACTATCGCGTCAAGAGCCGCGATGGCGTGACGCCCGACAAGTGCGTCGAGGATGCCCGCAGCGCCGTGCGCTGGATGCGCCGCAACGCCAAAGAGTTAGGGATCGATCCGCAGAAGCTGATTGCATCCGGTGGCTCAGCCGGAGGCCATCTGGCGGCGTGTACGATGATTGCAAAGAGCGTCGAAGCCGAGGGCGACGACCTGTCCATTTCGACGGTTCCGCAGGCGATGGTGTTGTTCAATCCCGTCCTCAATTTTGACCACGAGCTGATTATCGATCGCATCAATGGCGACAAAGAGCTGGCCCGCAAGATTTCGCCGACGCTGCATCTGGCCAGGAATAGTCCGCCGGCGCTGATTCTATTCGGCACGAAGGACCGGTTGAAAATTTTCGGCGATGAATACTGGCAAAAGGCCGAGACGCTCGGCGTCCGCGCGGACAAATATTTGGCTGAAGGTCAAGGGCATGGTTTCTTCAACAACTCCCCTTGGCGCGAACGAACGCTCCTTGCGGCGGACAAATTTCTTGCGTCCCTCGGTTTCCTGAAGGGAGAGCCAACCATCACAGTCCCCGACAACAGTGACGTCCAGAAGCGACGAAAGACATCAGACTCGTAGGGTGGGCAAAATTCTGTTTTTGCCCACGCGGAATCCGTCGAAAGGAGGCATACCGTGAAAACCAAACAGACCCGCAGAGATTTTCTGAAGGCCGCCGCGTTGTCGGTGGCGGCAATGGGATTGCCCCGAATTTGCAGAGGGCAGCCGGGCACGAAACTGCCGAACTTCGTCATCATTTTTCTCGATGATTCCGGCTGGGCCGATTTTCACCCGTTCGGCAATCCGGCATATCAGACGCCCAACGTCCAGCAGCTTGCCGGCGAAGGCTGCTGCTTCCATCAGTTCTACGTCCCGCAGGCGGTCTGTTCCGCTTCGAGGGCGGCGCTGCTGTCCGGCTGCTATCCGGGCCGGACAAAGGTCTTCGGGGCGCATGGCCCTCGCGCCCGCGGGCTCGATCCGAAGTACGCCACCATCGGGCAGGTTCTGAAAGCGCGCGGGTACACGACGGCCGTCTTCGGCAAATGGCACATCGGCGACCAGCCTGAGACGCGCCCGCCGGCGAGGGGATTCGATGAATCCTGCGGCCTGATGTACTCCAACGACATGTGGGAATTCCACCCGGAAAACCCCAAAGCCTGGAGCAAATACCCGCTCCAGTTCTGGGACAACGGCAAGGTCACCATCGAGCGCGTCACGAAGGAGCATCAGCCGATGCTCACGACCTGGTACACCGAGCACGCCGTGAGCTTTATCAAGCGGAACAAAGACAAGCCGTTCTTCCTCTACGTGCCTCATTCGATGCCGCACGTGCCGATATTCTGCAGCGAGAAATTCAAAGGCAAGTCCGGCCTGGGTCTCTATGCCGATGTGATGATGGAGGTCGATTGGTCGGTCGGCGAGATTATGAAGGCTCTGAAGGCCAGCGGCGTCGAGGATAATACGCTCGTGTTCTTTTCCTCGGACAACGGCCCGTGGATTTCCTACGGCAACCACGCCGGCAAGACGCCTTACCGCGAGGCCAAGGGGACCGGCTTCGACGGCGGAACCCGCAGCGCGTGCATTGTCAAGTTCCCCGGCCGCGTCGAGCCCGGCACGATCTCCAAGCGGGCCTTCTGCGCGCTCGATGTCCTTCCGACGCTGGCCCATTTAGCCGGAGCGAAGCTTCCGGACAACCCGGTTGACGGCAAAAACGTCTGGGACCTCATTGCCGGTAAGCCCGATGCGAAAAATCCGCACGAGTATTATCCGTTCTGCACCGGCCAGAATTTCGAGGGCGTCGTCAGCGGCGACGGCCGATGGAAGCTTCACGTGCCGCACAGCTACCGCACGCTCGTCGAAGCCGGTAAAGACGGCATGGCGGGAAAGTACGCCCAGAAAGAGATCGAGCTTTCACTGTTCGACATGGAGAACGACCCCTACGAAACTACCAACGTTCTCGACAAATATCCGGACGTCGCCGATCGCCTCGAACAGTACGCCGAAGCGCATAGACAGGAATTCTACGCACGAAAGCAGGAATGATTGAGAACAACTGTTCCTATTTTTCGATCCTCAAAGTGATGGCAATGTCCTGGCGCAGAAACTGGCATGTTCCCCCTACGTCTTCGCAGGCGTAGTAGAGGGCGTAAGCAGTCAGGTTCGCTGTTCCACCGGCCTCAGCCGGAATCCTGACCTCGAATTCGAATCGCCGAGGCTCCGACGTTTCCGGCTTCTCGCCCTGCGGGGCGACCAGCAATTGCGGCTTCACCTGCCAGCCGGCTGGCGGCTCGATCCACAGCCTCAACGGCTCAGCTTCGTTGTTCCAGTGGGCCTTGCGACTTTCATTCGGCCGAAGCGTCACGTGGACGCGCACGGTTTCGCCGGGCTTAACCTGCGGCGGGACGACCGTTATTTCCGCCAGAATCAGGTTTTGCACATCGCGTGCAATACGGCCGTTTGGATCGGGCGGTTCAACACGGCGCTGCCCGGTCTCGAAGTTACGTTCCGGGCCGGCGATTTCGGAACCCGTCGGTAAAACCTTCAACGCAACGGGTTCTTCGCCGCGCGCCTTGATTTCTTTTGCGGCCGTTTCCACCCAGTCGTAGAACGGGTACGGCTTGGTCAGTTGAGGGCCGTACTGCTCGATGCGCCGCCGCCAAATGTACCGATTGGGCTCAATCTGACGGGCTTTGGTCCAGCAATCCACGGCCATTTGAAAATCGGCGGGCTTTTGCTGCGGCGAGTCGTACCGCATACGATAGCAAACGCCGAGGCGGAAATGCGCATCGCCGTCGTCCGGCTTGATCTTGATCGCCTGTGCGTACGCGTCGATGGCGTCGTTGATTTTTCCCGGTTCCGCCCAGAGCACCAGGGCGTCGCCCAGCTCACGCCATGCGTCGGATGAGCGAGTTTGCTCAACTCGGCGGCGCAGGGCCGCCAGGTCGGGCTTGGTTGCTTTGCCGGGTTTTGCCGGCGGTTCGGCGGTTCCGGCTTCGAACGTCTTATTTAGGAACTCGGCCTCGAACGTCTCAAGCTTGGGCCGGAGGCTGCGGACAATCCCGTGCTCGTCGATGGCCACCTCGATGGGTACGCTCGTGACCCGCATCACGTTGATCGGATCGTGCAGGATAGGCCAGCCCAACCGGTGCCATTGTGCGAACAGCTGGGCGCGGTCGGGATGCTGCTCCTGGGCGATCCCGATCACAACGAGCTTACCCTCCTGAACGTACTTCTGCAACTTTGTGTTCCAGGCCGGCACGGCCTGGCGGCAGCCGCTTCACCACGAGGCGAAGTGGATCAGCAGGACTTTTTTGCCGTGAAACTGCGACAACGACACAGGCGTGCGATCCGCAATATTAGGCAAGGTGAAATCGGGATGGGATTCGCCCACGCGCGGCGAGTACGCGGCATGCGTCGCCGCGACGGAACAAAGGCAGCCGCAAGTCAACGTCAGCAAATTCAGATTTCGCATTGTTCTCCTTATATTCATAGCACTACATCAGGGTTTGAGTGAGAACTTCTGTGCCCGCGAGCCCTGGATGTCGCCGAGATAGAGATTGCCCTGCGAGTCCAGGGCGATGCCGTGAACCCAGTTGACTTCCCCTGACTTGCCCGGCGGAACCGTTGTCTTGGGCAGTGGCACGCGCAGCAGAACCCCGCCCTTGAGATTCAGCTTCATAACAAACTGGTCCGGCGGCGGAAGAACGTTCCACTCGTCTGTCCCTTCTTTCCTGGCGCAAGACGAGCCGCAGACCCAGATTTCGTTCTTCTTAGTCATCCAGAGACCCCAGGGCGTGATTCGGTTTTCCCACACGGCGAGCAGCTTGCCCTTCGTATCGAAGACCTGAATACGGGCGTTTTCGCGGTCGGCGGCGTAGAGCCGTCCTTGCGAATCAGCGACAATCGAGTGCGGCAGGGCGAATTGGCCCGGCTCAGTGCCCGCCCGGCCCCATTCGTTTATGTACTTGCCATTTGCGTCGAAGTGAACGATTCGTCTGTTGCCGTACCCGTCGGTGACGAAGATATCGCCGCCCGGCAGCACAACCATATCCGTCGGCTTGTCGAAGTGCCCCTCGTCGGTTCCCGCCCGGCCCGGCTCGCCGAGCGTCAGTAAAAGCTTACCCTCGGGGCTGTACTTGCGTACGGTATGACTGCTGATATTTGCGGTCCAGATATTGCCCGCCGGGTCGATTCTGATGAAATGAGCGCCGGCGAAATCCTCCATGTCCCACGAGCGAACAAAGGTTCCGTCAGTTCGGTAAATCTGCACCGCCGGCTGGCTGCGCGTAAAGATATAGACCTGGTCCTGAGCATCGACTGTGACGCCGGGCATCTGGGCCCATTTGAATTGCTCCGGCTTTTGGGGCCACGCGGCATCAACGATGCACTGCGCCGTGGCGCTGCTTTGCTGACCTGAAGTTGCGTACGCACACCCCTGACACAGAAAAACTGAGAGCACCAGAACCACACATGAACGGCGAGACGTTGAACGCATACGGCACACTCCTTTCATAGAACAGAATACAGAACCGTAGGGGCAACCCCATGTGGTTGCCCAGGGCGGGCACGCGGGCACGCCCCTACAGGGACCAGGGCCCAGGGCGACCTCATGGCTCTTGCGAGCATCCTGTTGGCCGCATCGTCGTTGATAAATTGCTCATTCTCCGGGTCCCAGTGTAGCTTGCGCCCGAGCCGCAGGCAGATATTGCCGGCGTGGCACGTCGTGACCGAGCGATGCGATACTTCGGCGCTGGATATCGGCAGGCGGCGGGTCTTGACGCAGTCGAGGAAATCGCGATGGTGGCCCATCATATACGCATAGTCTCTCTGGGCCACCTTGACCTCGTTCATAATGGCTTTGCTTGACGCCGTGATCTTGCCGGTGTCGTCAACGCTGACCCAGCCGTCGGTCCCGACGAACTTATTTCCCCTGGGGCCTCGGCCCGGTTCGGTCTCGTCGTGATAGATCATCTTTACGCCGTCGGGATATGTTGCGGTCACCTCGAAGCGCACGGGCGTATTGAACAGGCCGTCCGCGGGAAACTCGGCCCAGCCTTCGTACTCCGTAGGTCCTGAATGTTCGCTGTCGTGGGCCCACTGGGCCAGATCGTTAAAGTGCGCTCCGAGGTCCGTCAGTTGTCCGCCGGAGTAATCGTAGAGCCACCGGAAGCTCCCGTGACATCTTTTCGGCGTGTACGGCTCGAAGGGAGAGGGCCCAAGCCACCGGTCATAGTCGAATCCTTCCGGGACCGGTTCGGGCTTCTGTGGGGGGCACGTCGGGCCGTTATGATAATAGCAGTGCAGCGTCTGGAGCCGGCCTAACATTCCGCTGCGCGCGATATCCACGCCAAACCGAAAACAGCCGATGCTGCGCCGCTGTGTCCCGGATTGATAGACGGTTCCCAGCCGCTTCATCGTATCGGCGACGGCCCTGCCTTCGGCAATGGTCAGCGAAATCGGCTTTTCGCAATATATGTCCTTGCCGGCCTTCGCAGCCTCGATTGAAATGATAGCGTGCCAGTGGTCCGGCGTGGCGATCAGCACCGTATCGAGGTCACGGCGAAGCAGTATCTCGCGGAAATCATTGTACGCGGCGCAATCTTTGTCGCCGTAGGCCGCATCCACCGTTTCTTTTGCCGTGGCCCGGTGCTTCGTATCGACGTCGCACACGGCCATAACGCGCAAATCCTCACAGGTAAGGAAATTTTTCAGGTTGTGCATTCCCTGGCCGCCCAGGCCGATCGCGCCCATCGTCAGCCGCTCGCTCGGCGCGACCGCTCCCTGCCCACCCAAAACCGATGACGCAACAAAATACGGTGCCGCAACCGCCGAGGCTGCGAGGCCGACCGTGTTCTTGAGCAGTGATCTGCGAGTGAATGCTTTCATATAGGGCAAATGATAACAGAATAACGGAATGTTGCCAAGATGATTGCTTCGTAGGAAAGACACGGGAGCATTTGACTATGCAGGTCAAATCGTTTATAAGAAAGTGTCACAGTCAGATGAGATTTGAAAGAAGGTGTATGTCGCTGTCGGATAGATGTGCTGCAACGGTTGAAATCCCCAGTGTCGGCCCGGTGACTATTATGAAGTCCGCAAGAGCCAGGTACATCCGCATTACGATAAGCCCGGATCGAACCATTCGATTAACCGTCCCAAGACGTGAATCCATTGAGAAAGGCCGGCAGTTCTTGCACTCCAAAGTCCCTTGGATTCTCAGGAATCTGCCGAGGGTCGCAGAGCTTGAGAAACCGAAGGTGAATCTGCCGGACTTTGAGGTTAGCGAACAACAAGCCTGCGACATACTCGTCGGCCGGTTGCAGGAGCTGGCAAGAATCCATCATCTCAATTACAGCAGGGTATCAATCAAAAATCAGAAGACCAAATGGGGCAGTTGCTCATCAAAAAACAGGATCAATCTGAATATAAACCTGGTGCGGCTGCCCGATCAACTGAGGGATTACGTGATACTGCACGAGCTGGTTCACACCCGAGTCAAAAACCATAGTAGCCAGTTCTGGGCGGAGCTGGACAAAACTCTCGGCGGCGGCGCCAGAGAGCTGGCCCGGAAACTGAGGAAGTACAGGCTCGTCCGCCGCGCGGACGGTGGGCAAGTCCCAATTGCAGCCGGGGAGTTGGGACAGCCGGTTTGAAAGGATTGATCCGGCGATAGAGGAGATTGACACATGATGCTTCGCAGCTATATCAGTCGGTTCTGTGTCGGCGTAGTCGCCCTGATGATCGCCGTGCAAGCGGCTGTTGCTTCGACGGCGGGCATATATGACGTTCGAGATTACGGTGCGACAGGCGACGGCGCGACGCTCGATACGCCCGCCATCCAGAAGGCGGTTGATGCGTGTGCGGCGGCGGGGGGCGGCCAGGTGCGATTTCCGCCCGGCCGATACCTCTCGGGCACCGTGAACCTCAAGAGCCGCGTGACACTTTTCTTCGAAGCAGGCGCCAGGCTGGTCGGGACCGCCAGTCTCGACCAATACCAGCATCCTACGCCGCCGGCCTTCCTGCCCGAAGCTAAATGGGGCAAGTGGCACAGGGCGCTGATCCTTGGCGACGGGCTGGAGGACATCGCCATTGCGGGGCAGGGCGTGATCGACGGCAACAAAGTTTTCGATCCCACCGGCGAAGAGCGGATGCGCGGGCCGCACACGTTCGTGTTCGTTAATTGCCGCAGGGTCTCGGTGCGCGACGTGTCTTTTGTGGATTCGGCTAACTACGCCATTTTCTTCCAGGTCAGCGACGAGGTCGATATTCGCAACGTCACGTTCACCGGCGGCTGGGACGGCGTACATTTCCGCGGCGGACCAGGGCGGCCCTGCCGGGACGTGAGTATCGTGGGCTGCCGGTTCTTCACCGGGGATGATTCGATTGCGGGCCGCTATTGGGAGAACACGCTGATTTCCGGTTGCATCGTGAACTCCTCGTGCAATGGAGTCCGGCTCATCGGCCCGGCCACGCATCTGATCATCCACGATTGTCTGTTTTATGGTCCCGGCGTTCATCCCCACCGCACCTCGGACCGCCACAACATGCTGTCCGGCCTGAACATACAGCCAGGAGCATGGGACGCGACGGAAGGGGTGCTCGACGACGTTCAGATTTCCGATATCACCATGCACAATGTTTCGAGCCCGTTTCATTTTTCGCTCAAGCCGGGCAACACAGCCGGCCGGATCGTCGTCAATCGCGTCACGGCCACCGGCGCGTACCGAGCGGCCTCTTCGGTCGAAAGCTGGGCGGACGCGGCGTTCGCGAACGTCGTCTTTCGGGATGTTACGATCGAATACACCGGCGGCGGCACGAAGGAGCAGGCGGGCATGAGTGTCAAATCGCCGGGCGTTGATGCACGGCCGCTGCCCGCGTGGGGATTTTACGCACGAAACGTGGATGCACTTGAATTCGACAATGTCCGGCTGCGCTGCGAAAAAGAGGACCTGCGGCCCGTGCTGATGTGCGACGGCGTCAGGCAGCTCACGCTGGACGGCCTGCGGTTTCGGCGCTCGGCAAACGCTGCGGAGCCGCTTGTCCTGGATAATGTCGAGCAGATTGACGTTAACGAGGCTGACGTGTCACTCGTCCAGCCACAGCTCCGGAATATAAGAGTCAATACGCAGGATGCTTCAGGCCGCTTTGTCGCGGGCGGCAAGTACTCGGTGAGCGCGAACGTGGAAAACGGTAGTGCGGAAGGGATCGCCAGGATCGAATGGACCGTGGCTGATCAGAAGATGACGCGATGGGTGTGGCTGAAATCCGGCGAAAAGAAAGACCTCTTTTTTGAAGGATTGATCCCAAAATGAAAGAATCAAATCCGGCTATAGAGGAGTTTGACTTATGATGCTTACCAGTCATATCGGTCGGTTCGTTGTCGGCCTGATGGCCTGTGTCGCGCCGGCCGCAAGCGCCAACGTCGGCAGCACCAACGTCGGCGAACCCAAACAGGCTGTCGTTGCGGACGACTCCGCTCCCGGCAAACCGAATGTCCTGACGCTCATCCAGACCGTTCCGCTGCCGGGCGTCACTGGACGATTCGACCATTTCGCTATCGACGCGAAAGGCCACAGGCTCTTTGTCACCGCGCTCGGCAACAACACGCTGGAAGTCGTGGACGTCGCGGCGGGCAAACGCCTCAAGAGCATCGCCGGGCTGCACAAGCCGACCGGCGTGCTGTATCTGGAGAATTCTAATCAAATCGGTGTCGCCAATGGGGATGACGGCGTTTTTAAGCTGTTCGACGGCGTTTCCTACGACGTGGTCAGGAATCTCGGCTCACTGGACGACGCCGACAATGTGCGTTTTGACCCGAAGACGAGCATGATCTACATCGGCTACGGAGCCGGGGGACTTGCCGTCATCGATGCCGCCACGATGAAGCAAACCGGCGGCGTCAAGCTTCCGGCCCATCCCGAATCGTTTCAGTTGGAACTGCGCGGCATCCGCGTTTTCGTGAACGTTCCCGATGCGCAACAAATCGCGGTTATCGACCGTCAAAAGCAATCGGTCACGGCGACGTGGCCCATGACGGAGTTCCAGGCCAACTTTCCGATGGCGCTGGATGAAGCGAATCACCGGCTGTTCATTGGATGCCGCAAGCCGGCGCGGCTGGTCGTTTTCGATACAACCCTGGCCAAGCCCGTGACCGATCTGGCGATCTCCGGAGACATCGACGATCTCTTCTATGACGCCATGCGAAAGCGACTGTATCTCTCGTGTGGCGAAGGCTTTCTGGACGTGGTGGCCCAGCGGGACGCCGACCACTACGAGCGGATCGAGCGTCTCGTCACCGCGCCCGGCGCACGCACGTGTTTCTATTCGGCCGAGCTGGACCGTCTCTGGCTCGCCGTGCCGCAGCGGGGCAACCGGCCCGCTGAGATTCGCACCTATCGGCCTGAATAGCCCGTTGCCGGCGTGTTGGAATGCACAAGGTAGAATGTAAAATTCTTCGTTCTCACTTGTTCATTCCAGGTTTCGTAAGCCCTTGCGAACCGCAGGCGGCTCACGTATAATCCGTCGTGGTTTTGGCATTGCCTTTGGATTATTTTTGGGAGGAATATTATGGATCGTCGTGAGTTTCTTAAAGCGGGTGTCGCCGGGATGGCTTTGTCCGGCCTTGTTGCCGGGTCGAGCATTTATGCTGCGGAGCCGGCGGCAAAAACGAAACGTTACGGGCTGATCGGCTGCGGCTGGTACGGCAAGAGCGCCATGTTCCGTCTGCTTCAGGTTGCGCCCGTCGAGGTGGTGGCGCTGTGTGACGTGGATTCGAAGATGTTAGCCGAGGCCGCCGGGATGGTGGCCGCCCGCCAGGCGTCGAAAAAAACGCCGCGCACCTACGGTGACTACCGCCAGATGCTCAAGGCCGAGCCGCTCGACATCGTGCACGTCGCCACACCCGACCACTGGCACGCGCTGGCGATGATCGCCGCCATCAAGGCGGGGGCCGACGTCTATGTCGAAAAGCCCGTCAGCGTGGACGTCGTCGAGGGGCAGGCCATGCTCGCGGCGGCCCGCAAGTATAATCGCGTCGTGCAGGTGAACATGCAGCGGCGCAGCACGCCGCACTTAGTTGAAGCCCGCGAGAAGATCATTAAAGAAGGCAGGCTCGGCAAGGTCGCATACGTGGAGATCTGCTGTTACTACCACATGCGGGCCCGCGGCAATCCGCCCGATACGGCTGCGCCCGAGAATCTCAATTACGATATGTGGACCGGGCCGGCGCCGATGCGCCCGTACAATTCAATAGCGCACCCACGGGGCTGGCGGGCCTTCATGGAATACGGCAACGGCATTGTCGGTGACATGTGCGTGCACATGCTCGACATGGTCCGCTGGCTGCTCGATTTGGGCTGGCCCAGGCGCATCAGCTCGTCCGGCGGAATCTTAGTGGACAAGGACAGCAAGGCCAATATCACCGACACGCAGATTGCAACCTTCGATTTCGGCGCCGTGCCGGTGACCTGGACGCACCGGACGTGGGGCAGCTCGCCCGACCCGGAGTACCCGTGGGCGGCTTTCATTTACGGCGAGAATGGAACGCTCAAGGCCGACGTTCACAAGTACGAATTCATCCCGAACGGCAAGGGCGAAAAGCTCAGCGGCAAGGCCCTGTACGAGTACGACAAATATCCGGAGGACCAGACCGAGAAGGACCTGGAGCGTCACGTGGCCTCGGCGATGCGATGGCACTGGAAGAATTTCCTGGAGATGGTTGAGACGCGAGGGCGGCCCGTCTCCGACATTGAGCAGGGCTACATCACCGCCGCCTCGTGCATCATGGCGAACATCGCGTGCCGGCTCGGCCGGACACTGGTCTGGGACCCCGAAAAAGGCCAGGTTGTGGGCGATGACGAGGCGAATGGCCTGCTGCGCCGCCCGTACCGCCAGCCGTGGATACATCCCGATCCGCAGAACGTCTGAAACCAGAAGACGATGGACGAAGGGATGATGGACGATGGACGGTTCGTCCCTCGTCTCTCGTCCGTCGTCCCTCGCTTTTCAGGCATTTATCTCCGGCAGCTTCCAGCCTTCGCGGTATCCGTCAGTACTGCCGGACCGGATAAGCTCGTCGGCTTCGGGGGCGTTTGTCGCCTTTATTGCTTCGGCGTCCCACTCGATTTTCTTGCCGAGCCGAACGGCCAGATTGCCTAACAGAATCATTTCGGTGAGCGGACCGGCGTAATCGAAATTGGATAGCGCCTTGGGGCCTCCTTTGCAGGCTTCGAGCCACTCGGCGTCTTCGCTGGGCACCCGGCGGATTGTCTTGGGAACGTCGGCGAATTGTCCGCTGCGCCGGCCCGGCGTGACGATCCAGTCGGTCGCGCTTCGCCTGAACAGCATGATCCCATCGTCGCCGACGAGGATCACGTCCCAGCTCTTCGAGTCAGCGACGCCGGACTGCGGTTTCTTCCTGGGCTTGCCTTTGGCGTTGACCGTCGGTTCGGCCGCGTCTTTTTTGGGCGCTTCTGCAATCGCCCGCTCGAACAGCTCATACGGGGCGTTTTGTTTGCCGTCCTTGTTGCCGTCGTACCAGACGTATTTCACCGCGGGCGCCTCAACGGTGGTCTTGGGGCCGACGGCGCTGCCGGTTTCGCCGCCACCGGCGGATTTCCGCGCGGCGAACTGATACGTAATGGTTGACCAGTCAGGTCCCGTTTCTTTGGTTTGCCCGCCTGATTGAGCCTCGACGGACAATGGCGAGCCCAGATCGAGCGCCCAATAGGCCATGTCCATAATGTGGCAGGCCATATCACCCAGCGCGCCGGTGCCGAAGTCCCACCAGCCACGCCAACTGAACGGGACGTAGCACTTGTTGTACTGGCGCATCGGTGCCGGGCCGAGCCAGAGGTCCCAGTCCAGGCCGGCGGGTTTGGGTTCACTTGCGAGGCGCCGGCGCTCGTCGAGGGCCTTTTGCCCCTGCGGCCAAATCGGACGATTCGTCCAGGCGTGCACCTCCCGGACCGGGCCGATGACGCCCGCCCGCACCAGCTCGACGGCGCGGCGGATCGGCTCACCCGCATGGGCCTGATTGCCCATCTGCGTTTGCACCTTGTAGTAGCGGGCCGCCCGCGTCATCAGGCGCGCCTCGTAGATCGAATGGGTCAGTGGTTTCTGGCAATAGACGTGCTTGCCCAAAGACATGGCCATCAGGGACGCGACCGCGTGCGTGTGGTCGGGCGTGCTCACCGTGACGGCGTCAATGCCTTTTTCCTTTTCGAGCATCACGCGAAAATCCGTGTAGCGTTTGGCGTCCGGGCAGCCCTCGAAGGTTTTGCCCGCGCGGGCCTGGTCCACGTCGCACAGCGCGACGAACGTGCCGCCCGCTGCGGTCAGGTCTTTGACTTCCCCAGCCCCCTTGCCGCCGACGCCGATCCCCGCCAGATGGAGGCGGTCATTGGCGCCCCAAACGCGAGCGGGAATATACGTGAACGCAAGAGAAGATGCGGCGGCCGCCATAAACTCGCGGCGAGTGATTCGAAGGTTCTTCATGATTTATCCTTTCTTTTTTTCGTTCGGCAGGGCGATCCGCAGGTCGAAGGGCTCGTACCGTATCGAGTCGAGGACCTCAACTTCACTGACGGTCAGCGTGCGTTGAGCCGTGATCTTGAATCGTACAAAACGTGCCGCGACGGGTTCCGCCGGTATCAGCTCATACGTGAAACCCGTGGCGGTTTCGTCGTCGGGCATCATGTGATTGATCGGGACGTCTTTACGCCGGATGTTCAGGTTGAAGAGCCCCCGGCTGGCAAAATCGCGGCCGTCTTGCGAGGTCTGCACTTCAACGGCGTCCTTGACCTGGCCCTTGAGCGCGTCCCACCAGGGCCAGCCGGCGCTCAGATGAATTCTGAACGCACCGCACGATTGCTCCCGTCCTAAGTCGAGGTCAATCACCGGATCGTTTCCCTTGTCCCAGCACAGCGCAAATCCGGGGCCTATGCCGCCGGCGTAGGGTGGGCCGGTGATTCCGTCGGTCAGCTTTTTGCCGTCCGGGTCCCCGGCGCCCCAGTTGCTCTTTGACGGGACGGAAACGGAGTATGTTGCGCCCTTAGCCAGGTTTTGGCCGTACGTAACCCATCGGGGCACAAATTTCGGGCCGGGCGATTCTTTGCCGTCCGAGTATCCGTATTTCACGTTCTCGGTCGCGCCTTTGAGGCCGATGCGCAGCGAGTGGACTACCGGATGGTCGGCGCCTCCGACGTGAATCGGATAAGTGAAGGGCACGCTCGTAACAAGCTGCGTGTGGCTTCGCTCGACGAGGGAGTAGTCCGGTTGAACCTCGCTCCAGTTGTACGTCACCTCCAGAGGCCGAAAGTCCGCAGTGGCGAGGCCGTCCCGGCCTTGCGTCCGGCTGGCATCTTGCCGGCCGTAGAAGACAAGGGCAGGATGCCCTCGCCACTGGTATTTTGCCTCCATTCGAACGCTATAAAGACTGCACGCGTCTTTCCCGGCGGCGGAGCTGTTGAGCAGGTACTTGAAGAGGACCGAGCGGCAGCTCGTGGGAACGTCCGTGACCGTTTCGTAGTGAAGGACGTCCCACGGCGGATCGGTTTTCGTCAGAGAATAACTCGTCTGCCACGTCTGCCCGCCGTCGAAGGAGTGCAGCAGTTCGATGCGCGAGCGCGGCGCACGGTTGTAGAGACGTCCGCCATACGTCACGGCCGTCACGTCGCCGGGTGTGTCGATTTTGAAAACGACGTAAGCGTCCTCTTTGGGTTTCGCCGCGTGAAGGACGCCCTGAAAGCCCGGATGTTTCGGCTCTGAGGCGATGTTCTTTTCCTCCACGATGTAGGGCTTGTAATTTTCACCCTGCAGGTCCGGCCAGAGCACAACCGAATCCGTCTGCTCGCCCAGCCCGATGTAAACCGTGTTCGTGCCCAGAAGCAGTTGCGGCTGGGTCTTGCTGTTGAGCACGGTCGTCGTCTTGAAGGTGATGTCATCGAGGTCCGGCAATCCTGCCGGATCGGATGGCTCTGCGGCGCCCATCAGGCTGATCCGGACGAGGACCTCGTAGGCCCCGTTGACCTCGTCGATGAGCTCAACAGCGGCGTTACATTCACCCAATCCCTCATTGGTCCAGACGCTCTTCCACGTTAGTCCATTGGTCGTGCTGACCTCGATCCGGGTCAGGTCCGCCGACGTTTTTCGCAGGAACTTCGCCTGGATGTTCATAGACGTGATGACGTTGGCCCCGCTTATCTTGAAAACGGCGTATCCGACTTTGCCGGCCTCGGTGGGCACAATGCCGTTGGTCGGGCCGGCCCGGCAGCCGTGCAAGTCGCAGACTGATTTCAAGCCGTCGGCGGTCAGCGCCGGATGAAACTGCCAGAGGCCGTTCCCACGTATCCTGTAACGCCGATTCGCCGCTTCGGGGTCTTTTCCATTGTTCGGCACGTAAAAGGAGCGAGCTTCTCCGAGGCTGTGATAATAGCGCGTGTAGGTCTCGTTCTGCCGCAGGTTCAGGATATACCGGTGCCCGCGGTCCCAATTGAAGTAGTAATAGCGGTACTTCAAGCCGTTCGGGTTGAAACAGCGGTATTCCTGCGCCAGGTCGCGCGGGCAGTCGGCGCCGGTCAGAAAGCTTTTGGGGCCGTTTGCGTTCAGACAGTGGTACTTGGCGACGTGGCCCGGCTCGGCGGCCCCGCCGGACAGCGAGCACGCGGCGGTCGCGCCGATGTCCTCGACGCCGGCTATCGTCACGCCGTCGCATAGGGTGTAGAGCGCCGACATGCTGTTGTCGTACATGTGCCAGCGGCCGTCGTATTGGACTTCGGGAACCGTATGAAGCGAAATATCCCAGAATTTGACCGGGTAGCCCATCGCGTTCCAGATCGAGCAATTGATTCCGGCCACCGTGCTGCACATCGTATAGCCGTAGTCGTTGAATTGCCGGATCGGGTCCGTACATTCGACGCCGTGAACGATTATCGGATTGGTTTGCCGGCGTGCGATGTGGTTCCAGTAGAACATCGCCCAGCATTTTTCGCTGTCTTTTTCCCACCGGCTGGTGGCGCTGCGGATCGGGCTATCCATGTCATAGTAGTCGGGCGACGCATCGGTAACGACCTTCACGTTGTACAGGCCCGCCCACACGCACGGACACAGCAAGGCCGTTACGAGACTGGCGCCGACAATTGTGAAATAGCTCAGGTGCAAATCTCTCGTAACCATAAATGATCTTTCTCTTTGGCATGTTCGACCTGTCGGACATTGCCCACCCTACGATTTCTTTACACAGCGAAAGCCGTAGATGTCGTAGCCGAAGCAGACGTCGGCGTAGCCCGGGTCCTCGTTGTAACGATAGGCGCAGCGGCACGTTTCGGCGCTGAATTTCCACGCTCCGCCGCGTACGACCTTGGTATCGCCGGTCTTCGGCCCCCTCGGATTCTCCCTGGGGCTTTCCTGGTAGTAGTCCACTTTGTAGAAATCGTTGCACCACTCCCAGACGTTTCCGTGCATGTCGTACAGGCCCCACGGATTGGCTGGTTTCTGGCTGACCGGATGGGGTTTGCCGCCGGCGTTCTGGTCGAACCAGGCGTAATCCTTCAGCTTTGCGGGGTCGTTCCCGAAGGAATACGCCGTCTGCGTGCCTGCCCGGCAGGCGTATTCCCATTCCGCTTCGGTGGGCAGTCTGTATCCGTTCGCCTCAAAATTACATTCCCACGTATTCAAATCGTAGCAAGGTTGAAGTCCTTCCAATTTGGAGCGGGCGTTGCAGTATTTAGCCGCATCGGACCAGCGCATCTGCTCCACGGGATTGCCGGCTCCCTTCCAGCGGGAAGGATTTTCTCCCATGACGGCTTCGTATTCGGCCTGAGTCACCGGATGCGCATCCATGTAAAAGGCGCTGACGGAGACCTCATAGGGCGTTGCATCTATTTCTTTCTCATCGCCCATCGTAAACCGTCCGGCCGGGATCAGAACCGTTCGTTCGGCGTGCTGCGTACCGCGTGCCGCCGAACGCTGAACGCTGGACGCTGAACGCCCTTCGGGAGCTTCGCGCTTACAGCTCTGAAGCAATGCTAACGTCGCCAGCAGCGCTAATATGGTCATCAAGCAATGTTTCATGATCTTCACTTTCCAATTTCTTTACTTCTTTGTTGCCAATCGTCAATAGTCCGCCCATATTTCGTAACTGTCGGGATTTCGCAGGCACTGTTTGCAGAGATTTCTGATCTGGTCGGCAACAGGAATCGCCTCCGGCCGGGCCACACAACCGTAACCCGCCTGCTGGAACAGTTTCCGGGTCATGGTGTGGAACTTGCAGACAAGGGTGTCCTGCGTTCCACCCATGCGCCGCCACCTCATCTTGAGGTCATTATAATGCGCCAGATTTCCGGGATCTTTTTTCAGGGTAAGGGCTTTCGTTTCGCTCGCCAGGCCGTCGGCGTATGCCAGCGTCTTCATGTTATCTCTTTCCCGGTCGTGTTGCTGAATGATCTCCTGCGTGATGGCTTTCATCTGGTCTATGAACGTCTTGAGGTCGGGCCGGGCTTTGCTCGTCTGATCGAGATAGTCCATCATCCTGCCGGCAAAGTCCTGGTACTCCTCGATCCTCTGTCTCTGCCGAGCGATGAAGTACACCATATCGTCGACACCCCCGTGGATGTACTCTTTCCTTTCTACTTCTTTGCCCGCCTCGAAGACCGGCTGCATCCCATCTGTAACTTCGCAGGTCGCGGCGCCGATGACGGCATCCTTTCTTGTATGCGAGCGCAGCCGGCGGCCTTCGACATCGAGTAGAGCACTGCAAACCTGCCCGCCCAACGTGTCTTTCATGATATCAACCGGGGTCGAAACCGAGGAGGGAGTACCTTTCCGTTCTAAAGAATATACAAGAGACTTCCCCTGGGGCGGAATCTTCTTGCCAAGACGGTAGAAAGTAGTCTCATCCTGGAACCAGACCGGATATGGATAGAAACCGACGTTGCCGCGCCAGAACGTCTCCGGCCTGATCTCCTGGAATGTGTAAGTGGTTTTGACACCATCCTCAAGCAGTTGCGTTGTCCATTTCGCGGGAAAAGGTCTTTTCCAGGCGATAGAAATATCCTTCTCCAGGTAGGATGGTTTCAAGACTTCTTCATGCCAGATGCCCGGAGCGCTCAATACGGCTATGAACACACTCTTACCGTCGTTTTCAATATCGACAGATTCGATCAGGCCAGGCTCTCGCTGCTTTTGGTGCGGAATGAGCCGGACTCGTTGCTTTCCCTCCGGCCAGGTGACAGTCAGCATATCGTTTTCGCCCTCCATCAATCCTACGAAAACGTTTGCAGAAGGAACGTGAAGTGCTTCGAGCAAAGGGTATTCTCCCGGATCAAGAATGAGGTCGTCACTGAGGAAATCCGGCACCACACCGTACCGGATCGGACCAAGCAGGCTAATCCCGTTGACGTTCTCAGAAGGCCGAATCTCGACGATGCACTTCTTGCCGAAGGAGAAGAAAGCCGAGAGGTTCTTGCCTGTTTTCTCACCGGAAAAAACCACCTCCAAAACGGCCTCGTCCCCGGAGTTCTGCAGCACGGTGCAGCGGGTGATTCTTGTCGGCTCTGCTCTGAGTTCGAGAGGGATGACCTCCACTTTCTTTTCTGCGTGATCCGCTTTGGAGTATATTGTCGCCTTTCCCTCGCTCGACGAAAACACTGCCAGCAGATGTTCGTTTTCCACCGCGGCATCGCCTGTGAAGGAGTACTGCAAATATTCCGGCCCGTGCCGTTTTTCAGTTTCCGTAGGGACAACTCTCCAACCGTCCTTGTTTACGAGCACTTCCTTATCGAGGGCTGGCGACACGGTATCCCATATCCGGGTTGCCGCGGTTCCTTGACTCGCTGCCAGCAAGAGAACAATTGCCATCTTGCTTGAAAACAATTTGTGATTTGAGTCTCGATTAAACATTGCCCCAATTTCCTCTTCACCGTTTGTTGGCTTGTGTCCCCAATAAGCTCATGAACAATCAACGAACAGATCAACTGTCAATAATCGGGCCAAATCTCATAGCCGTCGGGGTTCCGCAGGCACGCCCTGCACCGTTTTCTGATCTCTTGCGCTATTTCTGCCGCTTTGGGTTGTCCTGCACAGCCGTAACCTGCCTCCTGGAATAATCGCCTGGTTACCGTGTGATACAATCCGAGGAGCGAGTCCTGGGCGCCGCCCATGGCCCGCCATTGCTTGCTGAGCTCCATGTAGTCGGGCAGATTCGCCGGGTCTTTCTTTCGGGTCAGGGCTTTGGTCTTGCGATCCAGCTCATCGGCGTAATCCAGAGTCTTGATATTCTCTCGCTGATTTTCGTATTCCTGTGGTATCTCGCGCACGGTCGCCTCGATGCCGTCGAGGAATGGCTTCAGCTCGGGGGATGATTTTCTTGCCTGATTTACAAACTCCATCACGCCGGCGGCAAAGGCCCGGTATTCGTCGATTCGTTCCACGTGCCGCCTGACAAAATAAACCATGTCGTCAACCGCCCCGTGGACATACTCTTGTTTCTCGACTTCTTCACGGGCTTCAAAAACCGTTTGTATCGCCTCGGTGCACCCGCAGGTACAGGCCCGCCGGATGCCCGCAGCGCCGCGCCTGTGATGGGTTCGCAGCTTGCGGCCCGCGATATCGAGTATCCTGTCGGATGTTGGCCGGCCCAGCGTCGCCTTCAGGATGTCGGCGGGAGCCGCGACAGAATCGCCGGTTGCGCCTCTTTCCACGAAATAGGCGACCGATTCACCTTTTGGGAGTATTTTCTTGCTGAGGTGATAGCCGGCGCCGTCCTGGCTGAACCAGACCGGATAGGCGTACGAGCCTGTGACGCCCCGCCAGATTTTCTCCTGTCTGGATTCTTTGAAAGTGAATCTCGTCTTGACTCCGGCCTCATCTAATTGAGTGACCCATTTGGCGGGAAAGGGCCTTTTCCATTTGCTCGCGACGTCCTTTTCCAGGTACGACGGCGTCAGTTCTTCTTTATGCCAGATCCCCGGCGCGCTCAACAGCGCCAGATAAATACTTTTGCCGTCATTGTCCAAGTCAATAGATTCAATCAGGCGAGGCTTCGTCGCCTCGGCGCCCAGCGCCAGATTCACCCGTTGTTTTCCCTCCGGCCACGTGACAACGAGCACGTCGTTTTTCCCTTCGAGCAATCCGAGGAACAAATTCTCGGAAGGAATACAAATCGCATTCGTGGATGGATATTCCTTCGGACTGTATATCAGGTCGTCGCCGATGAAACTGGGTACGACGCCGTACTCGATGCGACTGCGAAGGCTGATTCCTTTCATATTCTCAGCCGGTTTGATCTCGACGATCCCGGTCCCGTCAAATGCGACAACGGCCGAGATGCTTTTTCCCGCTCCTCCGGCGGAAAAAGTCACTTCCAGAACGGCTTCGTCCCCCGCGTTCCGTACAATCAGGCAATTGGTAATCTTCGCTGCACCTGCTTTGAATTCAAGGGGAGTGAATTCTACTTTCCTGGAGGTCGAATCTGTTTTCGAGTAGATGACTATTCTGCCCTCTTTCGACCAGAACGCCGCAACGAGGTGCGCATTTTCTACTACTGCGTCGCCTTCAAAGGCATATTCTCGTCCATAGAAGCCGGGGTCCGAAGAGGCGGCGGGTGGGTCAGCTTCAAGCGTCAGCAGGTCGGCAGGGACGAGCTTCCAATTCGATCTGTTCTGTATATCGACGGTATCGGCAAAACGAGACGATGTGTCCCAGATTCGTGTTGGCGTCATCTCTTGGCTGCTCTGGGCCGTGGCTATCCCGATGCCCGTCAGCAGCAAAAGAATCCATATTGTTTTCCAGAAAAGCGACCCACAGCGGCAGGTGTCTCGACTAAAGTCCATAACTCACGTCCCTTTCAAGTTTTGAGTTTCGGATTTTGAGCTTTGGGTAGTATAGCCGAACGCCTCGGAATCTCAAGCCCAAAGAGTGGGTGGAATTTTACTTGACCTGCCGTGATTTGACCCGATACAATCTCGCCGTATGTCTGAGATGGATCACAGGTAATTAATCGGTATTTTTTTGACAGGGAGGTGCAAATATGATTCTTCCGACACCCTTTAGCAAAATCCTTGCGATATTCCGTGGCGGCGTTTCACCCGTTATTATCTTCCTGACTATCACGTTGGGATTCTGGTTCGGGCTGGTCCCCGGCTGGTCGGGTTTCCACACGCTGATCATCGCGCTGGTGTTCGTGCTGAACATCCATATAGGCTTTTTCCTGTTCTTTGCGGGCGTCGGCAAGGGGCTCTGTTTTGCCGCGGCGCCGGTCCTGTTTCACGTGGGCCAGGCCGTCCAGGCTCATCTGCCGGGTCTGCTGAACGTGCTGGCGGCGATACCGATAATTGGAATCACCGATTTCAGCAATTATTCGGTTGCCGGGGCGATTGTGGTCGGCCCGATTATTGGCGGCATCGTCGGCCTGCTGATGGCCCGGTCCGTCATTGGCTTTCGCCGGATGCTCCTGAAGTTCGAGGAAGGCTCCGAGCAGTTCAAGAAGTGGCACTCCAATCGTTGGGTATATATTCTTGACCGCGTGCTGATCGGCAAGCGTACGAAAGATGCCAAGTCGCTTTTCGCGGCGAAGGCCAAGATTATTCGCAAGGCCGGAGTTGCCATAGCGGTCCTGATTCTGGCCGTTTCGGCGGGCGCGGTCTGGTTGGCAAAGGGCGACGTCACCAGAAAATATGCCGCCGCGACACTGACGCGGGCAAACGGCGCCGAGGTTAACCTCGGAAGCCTCGAATTATCCGCGTTGAGCGGAGCCGTCTCGGCTTCCCAGATACAGGTGACCGACGCCAAGCAGCCCGAGAATAATCAGGTTGCCATAGAAAAGGTCGCGGCTGATGCGAGCCTGTACGATTTACTTCTGGGAAAATTGGTGCTGGAAAACGTGGAGGTCTCGAACGTCCAGTTCGGCCAAAAACGAGCAGCGCCCGGTAAGGTCCTCGAAACCGCCGCAGAGCAGCCCCCGGTCTTCGATCCGTGTGACTACAAGATTACAACCGCCGACATCAGTAAGCTTGAGACCTATTTCAAAGACGCCAAGGCGATGAAGGAGAAGCTGCAGAAGGTCCGCCAGTGGCTGCCCAAAGCAAAGGACGGTCAGACGCCGGCGGAAACCGCCCCCGAGGAGACGCCGCAAAAATACCTGGATTATCTCAAGGCTCGCGCCGCCGTTCCGCCTTCGCCCCGTCTGTTAGCCAAAAGAGTCATGATCGATAAGATACAGATCCCTTCGGCCCTTTTCGGCGGCAGTGAAGTTCTGCTGACCAACCTGAGCGATTCGGCGGCGACGGCTGGTCTGCCGGTCACGCTCGAGATGAAATCGCACGATACGGGGGCCGCTGTCAATGCTACAGTGGACTACTCGTCAAAGGGTGAGGCGCCGAAGCTTTCCGGAACGTTTGCCGGCATCGATCTGAGCAAAATGCAATCGAGCCTCGGCGGCAGCAACGGCCTTGTGTTCGAGAGCGGCACGGCGTCCGGCACGTTTGACGGTTACGCGACGGATGAATCGATAGACCTGGCGCTTCATGTGACGGTGCGCGACATGAAGGCCAGCGCCCAGGGCAACGGAGTCCTGGGATTAGGCTCTGAAACAACGTCCGAAGCGCTGAAGGTCCTGAACAGTCTTGAGACGACAATACGAATCGTCGGGCCCGTGACGGAGCCGCGCCTGGTTTTCGACGTCAAGGGTTTGGAAAGTGAATTCAAAAATGCCCTGGTCAAGGCTGGGAAGCAGAAACTCTCCGACGAGATAAACAAGCAAGTGGATAAGCAACTGGGCGATAAGGCCCCGCCCGAAATAAAGGGCGCCGTAGAAAAATCGAAGGAATTGCTCGACGGATTCTTAGGGGGGAAGGATAAGAAGTAAGGGACTCGATTCTGGATTCTCGATACTCGATTCTCGGCGGGTATCGAGCATCTGGTATCGAGTATCGAGCATCCTTCTTCTGTCGTTTTGCGGGCTTGCTTATTGTTTTCTGTAAACCACCGTTTTGCCCATGGAGTCTGAGAAGGCTTTCAACGGTTTTCTCATTGCGGCAAGCGCCGGGTCTTTATAATCCAGTCCGCCGCACGTCGCCTGCCACAAATCCAGCAACGTGATGATTTTGGCGCGTATCCTGACGCCGCCGATTCGTCCGCGTTTGCATTCCACAAGGCCCTGCTTGCTGAGCATTTGTATCACTTTTTGCAGGTATCCTACGGAGAAATTCAGAGTCCTGGCAATCTCTGACGCCTGAAGATAGTCGGCGTTCTTTCTCTTCTTGAGAAAGAGAATCGTCTCGACCGACATGGCGAAATCCTGATTTATTTTCACAATGACCTCCTTCCGTACCGAATCACCGGGCGTGCGTTTTGCATACCCATACTCCTGCTTCACAAGAGCGAGCGGCGAGACCGGGGTGTTCCAACGATTACCGCGAAGCCGGCTCCGAACTCCTGTGCGGCCAGAATATGCCGCTCCGTCCGATAATGCAAGAAATTTTTATCCAGATTCGCCACATATTGCGGTGATCAGCTTTTAAGTTCTTCTGTGGCGAGGACTTTGCGGCACGTGCAAAAATTTCCCAGATGGCATAGGGCCAGTTGGGAGGCGGTGAATTCGACGGGCGATGAAAAAACAGTGATTCGCCCATACCCGACCGTGATATGGGGGGAGAAATTCTCAAAGCTCGATTTTTCCGGATAATTCTTGATCCAGGCCAGGGTTGATTGGTTCGCCGCCGGGGGAGGAAGCACCATTTCGGCTGTTACTTCGTAGCTGAAGTGCGGCGACAGTCGTCGCATAACCGCTTCGTGGAGCGATTGAAGTCTCTGAGTTTTCTTGATTTTGAACACGGATACCTCTTCACCGGCCGAGTCTGTTTCGGTATGTACGCCCACAACGGTGAGCCGCCCGGGAGAGTGGTTTTTCGCGACGATTTGAAGGATTTTTTTAATATTGGCAATATCCCTCTTATCCATGCAGCCCATCGCCAGTGAAATGTGGGGCAGGCAGCTTTCTTTATCCAGAGTAATTCCGCCGGCCCGTTGTTCAAGCAGTTTCCCATTGGCTTCGATAGCGCTATCCATCATCTCTTGCGAGGGCAGTAGTACAACATCGACCGCTATTTTGACCATTTGGGTAACCTTCAAAGCTATGCCGGAGTTTGCGTTTTGGCGCGCCGGAATCTAATCCGAAAGGACTCTGGGCACAAGGAAAAATCCTTGCAATAGCCGGCCCCGAGACTATACTGGCCTTAACTTGAGTGGGAGTTTGCGACTTGGTTTTGTGAAGGCCGTGCGGGTGGCAACAGCGGTTTTCGGGCTCTCAGACCCGTCCTGATCCCGTCGCCGGCGCGCCGGGTCGAAGGAAAGGATACAGCGATGGCGGATAAAGACAAAGAGAAAGACCACGATAAAGACCATGACGAAGACAGTCATAAAGACAAAGATGCTGATTTGAAGAGAATAAAGCAGCTCATCGAAATCATGAAAGAAAATGGGCTTGTGGAGATCGAAATCAAGCACGATGAGGACAAAATCGTCTTGAAACGCGCACAGCCCCAGCAGGTTTTCGGCGGGATGCCCATGATGATACCCGAATCCGGCACGGTATTCGCCGGCTCGGGCGGCGCCGGGGCTTCGAGCCAGCACGCTGCTGTGCCCCATGAAGATTTGGTGGAGATAACCTCGCCCATCGTCGGGACCTTCTATGCGACACCAAGCCCGGATTCCGAGCCTTACGTAGAGGTCGGCTCCACCGTCAATGCGCACACGGTCATTTGTGTCATTGAGGCGATGAAGGTCATGAACGAAATCAAGGCCGAAGTTGATGGGACTATCGTGGAGGTCCTGGTGACCAACGGCCAGGCGGTAGAATACGGCCAGGTGCTTTTCAGGGTCAGACCCAACTGATTCATGGAGCGTCGTATATCCGGCGCGATTCAAGGCAAGGAAAATATGTTTTCAAGGATTCTGATTGCAAACCGCGGTGAAATAGCCCTGCGGATCATCCGCGCCTGCCACGAGCTCGGAATCGAGGCGGTGGCTGTTTATTCCGAGGCCGACAGGGGGGCTCCGTACCTGGAGCTTGCTGACGAGGCCGTGTGTATCGGGCCCGCCGAATCCGCGAAAAGCTACCTCAACATCCCGCGGATCATCAGCGCCGCTGAGATCACCGACGTGGAGGCCATTCATCCCGGCTATGGCTTTTTGGCCGAGAACGTTGAGTTTGCCCGAATATGCCGGGAGTGCGGAATAGCGTTTATCGGCCCGCCCGTCGAGGCGATGCAACTGCTCGGAGATAAGGTCCGGGCCCGCAAGCTGGCGAGCGAGGCCGATGTGCCGGTCGTACCCGGCTCCGACGGCGCCATCGAGAACGACGCCGATGCGATGAAACTGGCCAACGCGATAGGCTATCCCGTGATTATCAAAGCCGCCGCCGGCGGCGGCGGGCGCGGTATGAGAGTGGTCCACAGCGACATGAATCTGCGTTCGGCCTTCAGCGCGGCCCAGGCCGAGGCCAAAGCCGCCTTCGGGAACAGCGTGGTGTATCTGGAAAAACTCATCGTCGAGCCCAGGCACGTCGAGGTTCAGGTTATGGCGGACCATGAAGGCAACGCTTTACACTTCTACGAAAGGGACTGCTCCATACAGCGCCGGCATCAGAAAATGATTGAAGAGTCGCCTTGCACGGTCCTGGATAAGCGCACGAGAGATCAGCTCGCCGAAGCGGCGCTGAAGATCATCAGGAAGGCCAAATACGTTAATGCCGCCACCGTGGAGTTTCTTTTGGACAAGGATAAGAAATTCTACTTCATCGAAGTCAATACCCGAATTCAGGTCGAGCACCCGGTGACGGAGATGGTGACCGGCCACGACCTGATTAAGTGGCAGTTGAAAATCGCCGCGGGCGAGCCTCTCACGATGACCCAGCGGAGCATTAAGCAGACCGGCGTGGCCATTGAGTGCCGGATCAACGCCGAGGATCCGCGGAACGATTTTTCCCCTTGTCCCGGCACGATTACCCGGTTCATTCTACCCGGCGGCCCGGGCGTGCGGGTCGATACCTACGTCCATCAGGGCTGGACGGTCCCGGCGAGCTACGATTCGCTGATTGCCAAGCTCATTGTGCATCAACGGACCCGCCCCGAGGCCATTGCCACCATGAAAAGGGCCTTGCACGAGTTTATCATCGAGCCGATCAAAACCACGATCCCCGCCTGTCTGGACATTCTCTCGCACAACCTTTTTGTCAAAGGCAACATTGACACCGGCTTTGTCGAACGGAATCTTTAACACATTCTGATTAGGGCCTGTTTTTTGGAAGGACATGATTATGCGCAAGCTGGTTCTCATCTTATTGGTCATATTATGGCCCTGCGTGGGCAGCCGGGGCGCCACGGTAAAGCTGGAAAGCCGTTCGCTGGTGGTGGAGGTTGATGATTCGACCGGCCGATGGTCCTTGCTCGACAAACGCTCGGGGACGAGGTGGCCCTCCGAAGGGATGGCTCGTCCGGGCAGCGCGCCGTCGCTCGATGGTAATTTTGTAAAGACTGAGGCCCTGAATGAGAATGCCGTGCGGCTGCATCAGAAGAACGGTGCGGCGGTCGTTTTCGCCCTGGCCGGAGAAGAGTCGCTGGAGCTTCGTTATGAGGGCAAGATGGACGGCGCTATCCGCGTGCTCGATGATGCGCTGGCCATCACCGACGTCGAAAAGGGATACGTCATCGTTCCGGCTCGCGAAGGGCTGCTCATTCCAGCCGACGGCGGCAAGGCGTTTAAGCGCGAGTTCGGCGCATCCGAATACGAAGGCTGCCATCTGAACGTGCTCGGCTTTGTCAAGGGCGGCTCGGCGCTGATGGTCACGTGGGACGGCGCCTGCGTATTCCCGGAGCTTCAGAGCACCACGCCGGACGGCGAACGATACCGTCAAAAGCTGACGGCGGCGTTCGAGCTGCGCAGCCCCGCGAACGCCGTGCGTTTGACGCCGCTGGGCAAAGGGGATTTCAACACCGTGGCGGCGGGCTACAGGCGCTACATGGAAAAGCAGGGCCGCGTCGTTACGCTGCGAGATAAAATTCGTCGCGACCCGCACGTCGAATTGATGATCGGCGCTGCAAACGCCAAGCTCTGGACGTGCCTGGCGCGCCGCATGAACGAGGAAAGCACAAAGGAAGAATCGGTCAAAGTTCACTGGACGTTCGACGAGGCGGCCCGGGTCGCCGAGCATCTAAAGAAGGACGTGGGGATCGAGCGCTGCCTGTTCATGGTCGGAGGCTGGACGGAAGGTGGGTATGACTGCCGTCATCCGGATAACTTGCCTGCCAACCCTGAGTGCGGCGGGAACGAGGGCCTGGCGGACGCCGTCAAACGTATTCAATCGCTGAATTACGTTGGGTGTCTGCATGATAACGTCCAGGACATGTACCGCGACGCCAGGAGCTGGAGCCCGGCGTTCATTGAAAAGCGCCCGGACGGCTCGCTTATTCAGGGCGGCCGCTGGCTGGGCGGACGAGCGTATATGGTCTGTGCGCCCAAGCAGTTGGAATTGGCCCAAAGGCCGCAGAACCTCCCGGCCATTCGCGAGCTTTTCCAGCCCTGGAGCTATTTCATCGATACGACGTACGCCGTCGGGCCTCGCGAATGTCACGATCCGAACCATCCCATCGGCCGAGACGACGACATCGCGTGGAAGATTCGTCTGAGCGACTACGCCCGCGAGCAATTCGGTATTTTCGGCAGCGAGTGCGGGCGCGAGTGGGCGCTGCCGCACAGCGACTTTTTTGAGGGGCTTGTGGGCGTCTCCGGCCGCTACTTTCATAACCTCAAGCCCGAAGAGCTTGGCGCCGTCGTCATTCCTTTCTTTGAGATGGTCTATCACGATTGCCAGATATGTTACGGCAAGTACGGCTACGCAGCGAATGAGGCCGCCGAATACGTCGCTCATCACGTCTTGTGCGCCCGGCCGCTGCACTACCATTCTTTCGGCGACCATCTCTATTGGCAATCACCGAGTGGAAAGGGTGAGGGAAGCTCAGACTCCGACCGCTCGTGCTACGTTCGCGCCGACAACGGCTGGGCCGAGAATCTGCACTCGCTCGATGTCTTTATCAAGAATACGCAGGAAGTCTTAGGACCGCTTCACGCGGTCACGGCCCACGACCGCCTGACGCGGCTGGAATTCCTCACGGAAGATTCCAAAGTCCGAAAGGCGACCTACGCAGATGGCGAGAACACGACAACCGTTATTGTCAATTTCGGCACTGCCGAAGCTCAGGTGAAGTGTCCGCTTGGAGGGGACGTTGTTCTGCCGCCGTACGGATTCGTTGTTGAAGGGCCGCGTTTTGTGGCCTTTTATGCGTGTCGCTGGAATGGTCAGCCTTACGATAAGGGGGCCTTGTTCACATTGCGGCCGGCGGACGGCAAGGACCTCAAGGATTCTCGCCAGGTGCGCGTCTTTCACGGCTTTGGCCCCGCAGAGCTTCGCTGGAAAGCGGAGCTTTACACGGTGCAGCGCGAGCAGGTGATCCAGCCGCAGTGACCATCGTATTCGAGACATGTAATTATTCGCGAAAGTGGGAATGCCTTATGAAAACCAAGTTGATTCTGATCGGTATGTGTTTATGCGTGCTTGTTTTATCGACGCCGGAAAATGCTCGAGCTGCTTCATCAGGTAATTCGGGCGGCGACCTGGTCAAGCTGGGGGGCCTTCGCGCCGAAAAGTCAACTCCGCCGCAGCTCGCCGGCAAAGAGTACTGGCGGGGCGTGCACGTCGGTATCAGCAGCGGCAAAGCGGTCGAGCAGTTGACCGGCGTTGTCGGCTCGCTTGCCAGGGGCGGCGTCAATGCGATCGTGGGGGAAATCAACTACGGATATCAGTATCAGTCGCATCCGGAGCTTCGGGCGGGTAACGCCTGCAGCTCCGAGCAAATAAAGAAACTGCTGCTTGAGTGCCGCATGTTCAACGTTCGGCTGATTCCTCAATTTCAATGCCTCGGCCATCAGTCGTGGAAGACTCAAACAGCCCCGCTGCTGACGAAGTATCCGCAGTTCGACGAGACGCCCGGCAAGTATCTGAACAACGAGAATATCTACTGCCGGAGCTGGTGCCCGCTGCATCCGGACGTTAACAAGGTCGTGTTCGCCCTGATGGACGAGCTGATCGCGGTCTTTGAGGCCGATGCAATGCACGTTGGGATGGACGAGGTGTTCCTGATTGGGGAGGATGATTGCCCGCGATGCAAAGGCAAGGATAAGGCGGAGCTTTTTGCCAAAGCCGTCAACGATTACTACGATCATCTGGTGAACGAGCGAAAGATTGAAATGCTGATGTGGGGCGACCGGCTGATCGATACGTCAAAATACGACTACGGCAAATGGGAAGCCAGCGCCAACGGCACCGCGAGGGCGGTTGACCTGGTCAGCAAGAACATCATCATCTGCGACTGGCACTACGAGCTTCGCCCGGCGTACGAGTCGGTTCCGATGTTCCTGGGGAAGGGCTTTCGCATCTGGCCGGCCAGTTGGCGCAAACCCGACGCGGCTAAAGCTCTTGTCGATTATTCCAAACGATTCGACGGCCCGCGCATGCTGGGCCACCTGAATACCACCTGGGGCGCAGTACCCTTCAACCAACTGCCCTCCTTCGAGCCGTTGAAGTACGCGACAAGCGCTTTCGCAAAGTGACCTCGACGAGCGGTAGGGTGCGATATTTCGCACCGTCCACCTAAATGAACTTCATCTTGCGAAGATTCTTCAGGCAGCGGTCCGCGCATTCGAGGGGCTTGAAGGCATAGCTCTCCTGCTCGATGATGTACCACTCGGTGTTGCCGACGGCTTTGCACAGCGCGAAGAATGCTTTCCAGGGTACGTCGCCCTCGCCGATGAGAGCCTTGTCGTTGGTCTTGCTGAATTCCTTGATGTGCACGGTGACGGCCCGTTCGGGATAGCGGTACAGGTAGGGAAGGGGGTCGGCCCCGCCGCTCATCGCATTGCCGATATCGAGCTGCATGACAACGTCTTTGTTCGTGTTGCCGAAGAAGGTATCCCAGGGCAGCTCCCCGTCCATGGCCTGAAATTCTACGCCGTGGTTATGGTAGCCGACGAGCATCCCCTGCGGCTTGACCTTTTCCGCTAATTCGTTGAAGAGCTTGGCCGAATCGAGCCAGGCCTGGTGCGAGCTGCGGTTCTTCTCAGGAAGTCCCGGAACGATGAGGTACTTGTTTCCTATTGTCTTGTTGAACTCGATGGTCTTGGCCAGGTTGTCGCCCAGCAGGGTCTCCATGCCGGTGTGCGTGCCGCAGCAGACCAGGCCGTTATCGTCAAGCAGTTTGCGCAGGTCTTTGGCGCTGCGGTCGTAGTAGCCGGCGAATTCTACGCCGTCGTAGCCCATTTTTCCCACGGCGGCTATCGTGCCGGGTAGGTCGCGCTGGCAGTCTTCCCGCACCGAGTAAAGCTGCAAGCCGATGGGTGTCTGACGCTTGGCCTGTTTTGCAGCCTGCTTTTTCTTCTTCTGGTCCTTTTGTGCTCCATACGCGCCCGAGGTCAGCAGGGCCGCTGCGGCGATACTTTTGGCCATGAAGCCGCGTCTCGAAACCGATTCTGTATTGTGTGATAACATTCGATTCTCCTTCTGTAATTGTTCAATCTGGCGATATAAAGGTTCTTTATCGCTCGGATTATACCCGCTTCGCGCGGGTCGTCCAGTAATATTCGACAACGGATTTAGCAGACTCTTTTGCCACAGACGCCATCAGTCTGACTGCGAGCTGCCGGATTGTTGAGCATCTTGCTGGAGGCGGTCCATCAGCTTGAGGACCCCCTGCTGGTCCTTGAAATTGTATTTGGCCACGGAGGGCATCACCCCGATCTTGATGGTCAGGGCCTGCTCCGGCAGGGCGCGAAAGAGGTCCTCGTCGGTCTTGTCGTCGCCGATGGCCAGGATAAAGTCATAAGCGGCCAGGGCCAGCAATTTCAGGGCCACGGTGCCCTTGTCGTACCCGGACTTCTTGACCTCGATGATCTTGTGGCCCTCGACGACCTGCAGCTTGCTGTCGTGCGAGACCAGCTCGCGCAGCTCGTCCTTGAGCTCGCCGGAGCGCAGCAGGGATATCCCCGGGTCGGCATTGCGATAGTGCCAGACGAGCGACAGGCTCTTCTCCTCAGTGTACGACCCGGTACAGCGGTCGGCATAGCGCTGGAGCACCGGCAGCACGTGCTGTTTCCATGCTTGGTCCGCATCCACTTCGCTGGACCAGCCGGCGGAAGGTGTTCGAATGAAGGCCCCATGCTCGGCAACCAGCACGGTCGGCAGATTGCCTAACCACCTGTCCAGGAACTCCCGCCTGCGGCCGCTGACGATCACGACGGTGTTCGCCGCATCGGTTGTTAGGCGTTTCAGTTGCGCCAGGAGTTGCTCATCGGGCACGGCCATCTCCGGATACCTGGAAAATGGCACCAGCGTACCATCATAGTCGAGAAAGATGATTCGCCTGGCGGCGTTGCGGTACCTCTGCACAATCTGGCTCTCGATAGCTCTATTGACCAGCCTGACCTCCAGGACGTGCTGTTCGGCCTTCACACGATCCATCGTGTCGAAGAAATCCCTTGCCCAGGTGAAGACATCGTAGGTCCGCAGGCGTCTTTGCATCCGCTCGAGCACGGCCTGACGCTCAGGCGCCGGCATGTCCAGGGCCTTTGCAATGGCATCGGCGATTTCCCCCGTGTCCGTAGGATTGATCAAAATGGCCTCGCTGAGCTCGGCGGCCGCCCCGGCCATCTCGCTGAGGATCAAGACACCCGGCTCGGTTCGCTGGCAGGCCAGGTACTCCTTGGCCACCAGGTTCATGCCGTCCCGAATCGGTGTAATCAGGCCCACGTTGCTGCGGTCGTACAAGCCTACCATCTCATTGAAGGACAGCGACCGGTACTCGTAGGCCACGGGCTGCCATCGCATGGACCCGTACTTACCGTTGATCCGGCCGACCGTGGCCTCGATCTCCCTCTTCATGTCCTGATAACGCCCGACCGACTCCCGCGACGGGATGACAACCATGTTGAAGACGATCCTGTGGCGCCATCTGGGATACTTCTCCAGGAAATGCTCGAAGCCCAGGAGCCGATGCAGGAGGCCCTTGGAATAATCCAGCCGATCCACGGAGAAGATCAGCTTGTTCTTGCCCAGTATGCGATCGAGATTCTCACGCTCGTGTTTCACTTCCTTGTTCGCCGTGGCCTCGCTGAAGCGAGCGTAGTCGATCCCCAGGGGAAACGTCTCGGCCCCGACGAATCGGTCCTCGACGACCACCGAGTTCATCGTGGTCTCCAGGCCCAGCGTTCGGCCCACGGCCTTGAGGAAATACTGCGTATAGTCGAACGTGTGAAAGCCGGCCAGGTCTGCACCCAGAATGCCCTGCAGGAGGGCCTTACGCCAGGTTCTGGGCATCACACGGAAGATCTCGAACGACGGAAACGGGATGTGCAGGAAGAACCCGACGTGCGCATTCGGATACCGCTGGCGGATCATACCCGGCAGCAGCATCAGGTGATAGTCGTGGATCCAGACCAGATCGGTCGGACGAAGAATCTTTGCGACCTGTTCGACAAAGAGCTCGTGCGCCTGGCGGTAGGCGTCGAAAAAAGCCACGTCGAAGTCCGCCAGAGAGGGAAAGTAGTGGAACAGCGGCCAGATCGTGTCGTTGCAGAAACCGCCGTAGTATTTGTCGTCCAGCCGGTCCTCGATATGCACGGGCACCAGTTCAAAAGCGCTCACCTGCGCCTGCACCCGGGCGAGTTCCTCGGGTGTGTCGTCGGTCTTGCCGATCCACACGATCCGCTGGCCGAATCGCCCCGTCACCTCCGGCTTCTCGGCCAGCGCCGAAATCGCCGAGACCAGGCCGCCGGCGTTTCGGACCACCTTGTTCCGGTGCAGCCGAAACGGCAGACGGTAAGAGACCAGGACCAGGCGATCGAACGATTGGGGATTGGTGTGTGTCATGCCTGGGCCTCCGGATCAAAGAAAAATCGGCCGGTCCAGCTTGCGGGCGATTCGATAGACGGCGTTCATCAGGCCCACGTGGCTGTACGTTTGCGGGAAGTTGCCCCACTGCGAACCGTCCGCCGTCACGTCCTCGCTGAACAGACCGAGGTGATTCGAATACGTGATCAACTGCTCCAATGCTGCAACGGCCTCACTCACGCGGCCGATACAGGCCAGAGCTTCCACGTACCAGAAGGCGCTCGCCAGGAACGTGGCCCGTGGCTTGCCGAAGTCATCGTCATGGACGTAGCGGTGGAACAGGTGGTGGTCCGTCTTCAACTGCCTTTCGAGGGCGGCCAGGTGCCGCTGTGCCCGTTCGGAGGCAGGGTCGAGGTAGTTCAGGCTGATTAGTTGAAGGCTGCTGGCATCGAGATGCTCCGAGCCGATGGCCTGCGTGTAAACCTGCCGGGCCGGGTCGAAGCAGGCCTCAATCTTTGCCGCGCTTCGCTGGATGAACGAAGCGGCTTTATCCCGCAGGGCCGTGTCCCTCAGGGACTCGCCGATTTTGAATGCGGCCCGGCTGCCGACCCAGTGGAAAAGGTACGTGTAGCAATGGTGCTGGAGCCGCTTTCGAAACTCCCAGATGCCTGCGTCCGGCTCATCGAATACCGCTTCGATTCTGTCCAGCAGCGTACGGATCAGGTACAGCGTGTTACGCGTGTCGTGAGAGCCGAGACGCCTGTCAATGTACAAAGGCAGCAGACTGACCAGGACCTGGCCGTACACGTCGTGCTGCTGCTGGCCGACCGCATCGTTGCCGATCCGCACCGGCTGGTTCCCGAGATACCCGTCCAACGGCAGATGATGCTCCCGAGGTGCCGGATCGCCCGTCACGGTATAGACCGGGCGTGCAGCCGTTGTTCCGTGCAGGATCAGGTTCTGAACGTAGTAGAAGTACTTCTCCAGCTCTTCGAAGTGGCCGACGTGATTGAATGCCGTCAGGGTGTAGTACGTGTCGCGGAGCCAGCAGTAGCGGTAATCCCAGTTCCTGCCGGATTGGGGAAACTCGGGCAGGCTTGTGGTGGCCGCCGCAATGATGCCGCCGGTGTCCTCGAACTGGTGCAGCTTGAGCACGAGGGCCGAGCGGATGATTTGCTCCTGGAAGATCGAGGCGATGGAGGTCGTCTTGATCCACTGCAGCCAGTACTTGCGGGTTTTGTCCAGGAAATCCTCGGCCGTAGCAGCCAGCGGGGCTTCCAGCGGCGGGCCGTAGCTGAAGACCAGGTATTGGGGCTCGGCCAGAACAAAAGCCTTCTGCTCGACAATGTAGCTCAGCGGGACGTCCGTCGTCAGGCGAACGTGGCCGCCGAGGTTCAGATACCGGATGTGATTGCTGCCGAGCACGATATCGGGCTTGATTTGTCCGTAGTCGCCTACGGGCAAACAGGTGACGGTGATGCGGGGCTGCCCGGACACAGGCTCGATCTTGCGGACCAGCATCAGCGGCCGAAAGTAGCGGTCATACTGGTAGAACCGCGGTGCGAAATCCGTGATCCTGAGCCGTCCGTCGGCGGCCTCCACCTCCGTGCAGAGAATGTTCGTGTTCTCGATGTAGGATTGATGAGTGGAAGATGGCTCGGTCGGCTTGATCGAGAATTCGCCGCCCTTATCGGCGTCCAGCAGCGACCCGAAGACAAAGCTGCTGTCAAACCGCGGCATACATAGCCACTGCACGGCGGCATGGTCATCGATATAGGCGATGTAGGAACAGTTTCCAACAATCCCTAACCGGTAGTAGTGGCGTTCTTCTCGAGTGTCCATAGCAAAGTGAATCTTACGGCATCTTCCGCCGTCCGTCCACCCCAAATACGGGCGAAGTGGTATTTCATCGGACGCCTGCTCATTGACGGGCCGCGATCTTTGCATATACTCGTACCTACGAAAGGAGCGTGAAGAATGGTTTGGACATCAACGAAACGAGCGAGTCAGACTGTCGGCTTATTCCGAGTGACCGTGGGCCTGTTTGTTACAATCTTTTTCACGATAACGAATTTACACGCCGGACAGAATTGGCCTTCGTTCCGCGGGCCGTCGGCTTGCGGGTTCGTCGAGGGATACAAAACACCTGCTGAATGGGATGTGGGGCAATCGAGGAACATCCTCTGGAAGACGCCTGTCCCGGGCCTGGGGCATTCGTCCCCCGTTGTATGGGAGGATCGCATCTTTGTCACGACCGCAATCCAGGACAAGGGGGAATCGAGCCTGAAGGTCGGCATGTACGGCGACGTCGAGCCGGTCACAGAAGAAGAGCCCTTCAGTTGGCATCTCTACTGTATCGACAGAAAGACCGGCGCAGTTCTGTGGGATAAAGAATGTTACAAAGGCAAGCCGAAAATCAAACGGCATCCCAAGTCCACCCACGCAAACCCCACGCCCTGCACGGACGGAAACTGCGTGGTCGCATTTTTCGGCTCCGAGGGCCTGTACTGTTACGACGTGGCCGGAAACCTCCTGTGGCAGAAAGACCTTGGAATCCTTGATTGGGGCTTTTATCGCAGTCCGGCCGCACAGTGGGCGGGGGGCTGCTCGCCCGTCATCCACGAGCGAATGGTCATCGTACAATGTGACGTTCAAAAGGATTCCTTCATCGCTGCTTTTGATTTGAAAGACGGCACGCTGCTGTGGAAAACCGCGAGGGACGATGTCCCGACGTGGGGCACGCCGACCGTCTATGCCGGCAAACAAAACTCGCAGATTATCGTCAACGGATTCAAACACATTGGCGGCTATGACATCGAGAAGGGCACGGAAATCTGGAGGTTAGCAGGCGGCGGCGATATCCCGGTTCCGACGCCGATTGTAGCCGGCGAGATGGTCTATATCACCAGTGCACATGGAGGCATGTCTCCGATATACGCGATACGCCTCTCGGCAAAGGGCGATATTTCGCTGAAAGAGAACCAGACCAGCAATGAGTTTGTCGCCTGGAGCTACCCAAAAGGCGGCAACTACATGCCGACGCCCATCGTGTACGCCGGCTGTCTCTATTGCGGCTCGGACCGGGGAGCGCTGAGCTGCTTCGAGCCTGAAACCGGAAAATTGTTATATCGCGAAAACCTCAGTTCAACCGGAGCCGCTCTTTCGGCCTCGCCCGTGGCCGCGGATGGAAAGCTCTATTTCACAGCCGAGAGCGGCCAGATCTATGTCGTGCAGGCAGGACCTGAATTCAAACTGTTGGCCGTCAATAAAATGGACGAGACCTGTATGGCAACTCCGGCCATCTCACAAGGGACGCTGTTCTTCCGCACGCAGCATCAACTCGTAGCCGTCGCCGAACGCAGGCGGAAATAACGTGGGACGACGGACGAGGCTTGCCCGCCGAGGCGGGGACGAGAGGTAGGGTGGGGCCTGCCCTGAGCGCGGTCGAAGGGTTGCCCCACCGAAAGCCTGTCATTGCGAGGAGCGCAGCGACGTGGCAATCTTCCGCTTAATGGGTACAGTAGAACTATGAACCAATACTGGGTTTACATGATGACCAATCGCAATAAGACTGTCATCTACACAGGCGTTACTAACGACCTAAGCAGAAGAGTCCCGGGACATAGAAACAAAGAAGGTTCTTCGTTTACGAAAAGATATAATGTCACGATGTTAGTGTATTACGAATCATTCAGCCGCATTTATGATGCGATAGCTGCAGAGAAAAAAATCAAATCCGGCTCCAGGGCCAAGAAGATTGCGTTGATAGAAAGCAGCAATCCGGGTTGGAAAGACTTATATGATTTGAAGATTGCTTCGCTTCGCTCGCAATGACAGACTTTCAGTCCCCCCATCGCAAGAGGTGGTAACGTGCGATGAAATCGCACCGACGACGCTTTATGTCATTGTGTACCGCCCTGGATTTTTTGGACACAGGTTTGTAGATAATCATGCCGCGATCTCCGCGGCAACGCAAGCGTCTTTTCGTGCCTGGGCAGGCGTTCGATAGCCCAGGCGTTCCATGATCCATTGATG
>Ga0210377_10000034_pt1 | contig 124047 bp, 103 predicted proteins | sample PLM4_65_b1redo_FD_155480 | JGI IMG/M metagenome (GOLD analysis project Ga0210377, IMG submission 155480) | Groundwater sediment microbial communities from an aquifer in East River, Colorado, USA - PLM4_65_b1 redo | ecosystem: Environmental > Terrestrial > Soil > Riparian zone | place: USA... | reverse complement strand
ACGAGAACCACAACCCGACCAACTCCTTCAAGGCCCGCAATGGCCTGGCGGTCCTGACCGCCCTGCCGGCCGGGGAGCGCTGCCGGGGCGTGGTCGCCGCGACCCGCGGCAACCACGGCCTCGGGCTCGCGCATGCCGGCCGCCTGCTGGGGGTGCCGGTCACCATCTGCGTGCCGCGCGGCAACAACCCCGAGAAGAACGCCGCCGTCCGCGGCCTGGGGGCCACCCTCGTCGAGGAGGGGCGGGACTACGACGAGGCGGTCGAGGTGGCCGCCCGTCTCGTGCGCGACGGTGGTCTGCGCACGGTGCACTCGACCGACGAGCCGCTGGTGATGGCGGGGGCGGGGACCCTGACGCTCGAGCTGCTCCTGGAGCGGCCCGATATCGACACCCTGGTCATTGCTGTCGGCGGCGGCTCGCAGGCGGTCGGGGCGCTCACCGTTGCCCGGCGTCTGCGCCCCGGTCTCGAGGTGCACGCCGTGCAGGCCGAGCGGGCGTCGGCGGTGCACGACTCGTGGCGCGCCGGGCGGCTGGTCGAAACCGCGACCGCAGACACCTTCGCCGACGGCCTAGCGACGCGAAAGGTGTACGACATCGCGCTTGCGCCGCTGCGGGCGGGGCTGGCGGGGTTCGTGACGGTCTCGGAGAAGGCGATGGCCGAGGCGGTGGGGCTGCTGATCCGCACGACCCACAACCTCGCCGAGGGGGCCGGGGCGGCCGGGCTCGCCGGGCTCATGACGCTGCGCGAGCGGCTGGCGGGGCGGCGGGTCGGAATCGTGCTGTCGGGGGGGAACATCGACGAGGCGACGCTGCGGCGGGTGCTCGAGGGGGCGATCGGGGATGGCGGTTAGCTAGTTAATGTCCTCGCGGCTTGAATCGTCCTCGGAGCCGACGAGGGTTCTCCTGGACGGGCCCATCCCATCAACGTCAAGGATGGTCTCTCCCTTGGCGCGGGCGAAGTGCCTCGATCCGACCGGCACCTCCCCGGAGGCACCGTGAACCCATCCGGCCACTTGACACTCTCGCCGCCGGTGCTCATGAAGCCGACCCTTCAGACCGCATCTGTGCCGAGAACGCCACGTTACGCGACCGCCAGGTCATGCCCGCTCGCGCTCTGCTGCCAGACGAAGTCGTACACGCGTTTGGCAACTGCCTGGGTCTCCTCGTCCGTGAAGGGCGGCCGTGGCAGCGCTCGCCAGAGGTTGTCGAGAATGAACATCTCCACTTCGGCTTGGGTGGTCGTGTTCTGCGTCCAGTCGTGCATGGGCCGGAGCAAGTCTTGTAGCGACGCAAGCAGGCCCTTGCTCGCCTGCTTCAGCCGCTCCCGGTCGGCCTTGCTGATGGCGTCCTTGAACAGGAGATCGAACAGCGCCAGCTCGGCATCGCTGAGGCCTTCGTCGGCAGCACGCCGCTGTTCGGCATCGAGGCTCGATGCGAGTTCGACCAGCTGCGCGAAGGTCAACTCCACCGTCACCCGGTCCTTCTCGCGGTTGTAGTCCGCGATGATCTCCTGGTACTTCTTGTAGTAGTCCATCCGCATCGGGTTCCGGGCGAGCATCTGCGCCAGCTTTTTCTCGACGACCTCGCGGACGTCCTGCAGGGCGGCGTGCTTCCGCCTGACCTTGCTGGCGAACTCATCCCGCAGCTTTGCGAAGTCGATCCGGCTCAGGTCCACCGTGAGCCTCTCCGCGTGGTCGTCCCCCGGCGCCGCCGCGCGGATCGCCTCGTTGACGATTCTGTGCAGCTCCTTGAGCACCTCCGTCACGTCCGCCGTGTCGCGCTTCTCCTGGAGCTTCTTGTAGATGGCCTCGATGTTGTCGTGGCGCTCCGCGTAGGCGAGGGCGCTCGGCTCCATCAGCAGCGCCTTGAAGCGGATGAACACCTGGCGCGCCATGATCTCGAATCGGCGCTTGGCCTCGTCCGAGGTGTAGAGCGCGTCCACGCCATCTCTCAGCGCTTCGATTCGCGCAAACCCCGTCGCGCCGCGCAGCCGGTCCGGATCGAACCCGAGACTCCGGAGGTGCGTTTCGGCCGCTTCGATGGACTGCAGCAGGGCCGCCACCAGCTCCTCGATTGGCGCCACGATGCCGTCGCCACCCGCGCCGCCTTCCTCCTCGTCCCCGAGCGCATACTGCGCCAGCGCCTCGCGCAGGCTCTTGAGCATCCCGTTGTAGTCGACGATCACGCCGCAGTCCTTGCCCGGGTAGACGCGGTTGGCGCGGGCGATGGCCTGCATCAGGTTGTGGGCTCTCATCGGCTTGTCGATGTAGAGCGTCGCCAGACACTCCACGTCAAAGCCCGTCAGCCACATCGCGCAGACGATGGCGATGCGGAAGGGATGCTGCGGGTCCTTGAAGGCATCATCCACGCTCACCCGCTTGCCGTCAGGCGTCTGGAAGCCGGTCTTCATCACGACGCGGTGCGGGATGATGTCGAAGCCCCACTTCTGGAAGTCGCGGACCTCGTTCTGTGCCTCGCTGATGACGATCTCGATGAGGGTGCTCTCCATCCACTGCGCGCGCCCGCGTAGCTCATCGAGTTGCTTGCTCAGGCGTTCCCGCGCGTCGGGATCGCCCGAAGCTGCCAGCTCCCCTTCCTTGCTCGGGATGAGCGCCTTCAGCTGCGTGAGCTTGGCCTTCCAGCGTGGCTCGATGCGCTGGAACATCCGCGCGCAGGTCACCTTGTCGATGCACACCAGCATTGACTTGCCGCTCTGCCAGCGGGTGGAGCAGTGCTCGACGAAGTCGGCGGCCAGCTTGTCGAGGCGATCGTCCGCGGTGATCACCTCGTAGTCCTTGCCGAGAAGCATCTCCAGCAGCGCGGTCTGGTCCGGGTCCAGGTCGGCCTTCTCGATCGCCTCGGCGATCCGGTCATTCAGGTCGAGCCGGGCGATGCCCAGCTTCTCACCTCGGCTCTCGTAGACCAGCTTCACCGTGGACTGGTCTTCCTCGGAGCGCTTGAAGTCGTAGCGCGAGACATAGGATCCGAAGATGCGCCGGGTCAACTCGTCGTGCTTGAAGAGCGGTGTCCCGGTAAAGCCGATGAAGGAGGCGTTGGGCAGCGCGAGGCGCATGTTGCGCGCGAATCTTCCGGCCTGGGTCCGGTGCGCCTCGTCCGAGATGACGATGATGTCGTCACGCTCGCTATAGGGCTCGGGGACCGCTTGATTGAACTTGTGGATCAGACTGAAGACGAAGCGGTGATTGCCGCGCAGAATCTCCTGAAGCTCCTTGCCGGAGCTGGCGCGCGGCGTCTTCTCGTCGGCGACCCCGCAGCCGATGAACGTACGCCAGATCTGGTCGTCCAGGTCCTCCCGGTCGGTCATCACCAGGAAGGTGAAGTTGCCGGGCACGACCCGCCGCACCTTTTCGGCGAAGAACGCCATCGAGTAGGACTTGCCGCTGCCCTGGGTGTGCCAGAACACGCCCAGCCGTCCGAGGTCCGGGTGCGCTCTCTTCAACAGCGGCAGATCATCGCCGTCCCCCCGTTCTGCGGCTGCTTGCGAGGCGTAGGTTGAGTCCGCCGGCGGCGCCTCGGCGGCTTTCAGCAGCTCCGGCTTCGGTACGCGGTATTCAATGATCCGTTCCCCGGGCGGGAACTGCCGCTTCAACTCTTCCTGCCGCAGCACGGAGGCGACCGCGTTGTTCACGCCCAGCACCTGATGGTTACGGGCCACGATCTTGCGCGTGCCTCCGGCCCGGCTGTCGTCGAGCAGAATGAAGTTCTCGACCAGGTCGAGCAGCCGCTCCCTGGCCAGCAGGCCGTTCAGAAGCCCCTCGGCGTCCACGCGCCCCTTGTCCATCTCCGAGTTACGCTTCCACTCGACGAAGTGCTCCCACTTGCTGGTGATCGAGCCGTAGCGGGCCTGGTCGCCGTTGCTCACCACGAGGTACGCGTTGTGGTGGAAGGCGTGGGCGATGCTGTGCTCGCTCAGGTAGTCAGTCAGGTTGCCGTCGAAGCCGGCGCGGATATTCCGGTACACGGCCTTCAATTCGATGAACACCAGCGGCAGGCCGTTGACGAAGCAGACCAGGTCGGCGCGGCGGTTGTAATGCGGCACGCGCACGCCCTGGATCTTCAGCTCGCGCACGGCGAGGAAGCGGTTGTTGGGGACGTTGCGAAAGTCGATCACCTGCGCTCGTGCGTAGCGCGTCTCGCCCATCGCGTCGCGCCACTCGACCGGCACGCCGGTGCGGATGAAGCCGTAGAACTCGCGGTTGTGCTGTACGAGCGATCGCGCGAAGTCGATGCGCGTGAGCTTCTCGATCGCTTGCCCGCGCGCCGAGGCCGGCAGATCCGGGTTGAGCCTCTCCAGCGCCGCGCGCAGATCGCCCACCAGCACCACATCCCGCTCGGAGATGCGCCCCAGTCTGCCGTTGGGCCCGAAGGTCTCGGCGTTATAGGCGTAGACGCTGTTCCAGCCGAGCCGGTCGCGGAGGTGATCCTCGAAGGTCTGCTGTACGAGGCGGTCTTCGCTGTTGATGTCGGTGATCATCGCTGGTTACCGAGCCTATCCGCCACGCCGCGCACGATCCCGAACGCGCGATCCAAGTCGAACTGTTCGAACTCGCGGGCTCGCAGAACCGGCCGCAGATGGGCGTCGAGCTGCGGCCGGAGGTGGTCCAGGCGCTCCGGCGAGATGTCGACCACACCGGTGCCGTTGACAGCGAGCTTGCTTCGCAAGAGCCGCAGGAGCTCCGGGTCGGCGACATCGAGCCCCGCGACGCGCACAGCGTGGTCGATGTCGAAGAAGTCGCGAATCGCTGCCTCCAGCCGCGAGAGGGCGGCGCGGAGTTTCTCGGCCATCGCCTCGGGGTAGGACAGACAACGCGCCGGAAAGGTCTCGAGGAGGGCGCCGCCTCGCGCCCAGTGGAGAGCCGCCGTGTGCACCTGCCCCTGCTCGGGTGGGGTCAGGGTAGGTTCGCGCAGGCCGATTTCGATGGCAATCGTCTCGGTTCTCGGAGCTAGGAGCGAGTGATAACCCAAGGTCGCGTTGTATTGAGTCGATGCGTTGTGGCCTCTGAGGGGGGCCAGCGCCTCGAGTCCTGGGATCCTGGTCGGTAACGCGGCGATGACCTCCTTGACCGGAGCGATGGCGCGACTGCGATCAGCCCGCGTCGTGTCCGGCGCGGTCGGAATGCTGAAGTCGAGATCCTCGCTCATCCGGAAGAAGCCCGAGTGAACCTTGGCCAGGCAGGTACCACCCTTGAAGATCAGCGGAACGTCGGCCTCCGCGAGGGCCTCGAGGATCACGCTGCAGAAGTAGTCCTTCTCGATCAGGCGTGGGGCGAATCCCGTCTCCTCGCCGGTGAATCGGATCGACTCGCGCAGCTCCTCCGGCGCCTCTTCGTGCCAGCGGATCGGCATGCTCAGGCCTCGCCGTTCCAGACCACGCCCCAGCGGCGCTCGACGGGGCCACGCTTGGCGCGGCGCGGAATCCAGGGAATCGGACTGCTGGTCGCGGGAAGCGCTCGTTCGATCTTGCGGAGCAGCGTCTCAGCGATGCCTTCGCGTTCGAGCAGGGCGCCGATCCGGCGGATCGTTCCCTTGTCACCGTAGCGCAGCGTGATTTCGACGAGATCGGCCGCCTTAACTCGCTTCGCCTCGAGCTCACTCCGGATCCAGCCGTATCCCCGCGGGAGGCTCCCGAAGCGGGACCAATCGTAGACGGCGTCGACCAAGGACCGGGCGCGCGAGGAGTAGATCGCTGGTGGGCCGCCCTCCGAAGGAGGGGCCTCCTCGGTCGCTCCGAGGCGGGCGTCCGCGACTTTGATGAGGGTCAGTTGGACCGAGCCGATGCTGCGGTCGCCGGAGAGCCGGTTGTTGTAAGCATAGACGCGGTTCGGCATCTGTTCGTCGAAGCCGTACCGGTTGAAGGTGTTCAAGCCGCAGATCTGGTAACGCCCGCTACGCGCGGCCATGAGCGTGTTCAGGGCGAGGCCTTCGTCGGGGCTCCACTTGCCGCCGAGAGGCAGGTGCGGCGGCACGAGGTAGAGACCGCGCCAGACGCGTGCGATCATCCCGGCGCGCGCCAAGCGGCTGAAGAGCTTGCGCTCCTGATCGGCGCTCAGGCGCAGCGGCTGGCGCAGGTCGCCGGTGCGCACCGTGGTCCCGCCCCGCATCTGCGCGTACGCCAGGAGCTGCGCCTCGAGCCGTCCAATGCTCCGTTTCACGCCCGTATTCTATTTTTGAGATAATCCTCTGTCAAGGGATTTACCCAGACTTACAAGACAGCCCCTCCACCGCAATCTCCCCGCTCATCAGGCGCGGCAGGAGCAGGTCGCGCGCGGCGCGGAGTTTCTCGTTCTGCGAATGCAGTGTCTTCACCTGTCGAAACATCGGCCGCCCGGTTTCCGTGAAAACGTCGAGGAGAGTCCCCGACGGGACCAAGACCAGAAACTTCTCGAAACAACTCTCCTGGACACGCTGGCGTCCGGAGGATCCGACCATGCTCTTGATGGCGTTCTCACGGAAGTCATAGGTGCGAGCAAGGCAGTAGACGGACTCCGGCGTCAAACGTCCCGACCGGAGGACGATGAACTCGGTTGACCCGCGCGCTACTTCGCCTTCTTCCAGGAAGTCCACGAACGCAGTCTTGCCATTCTCAAGGCATGGCGTGATGCGTGCGAAGAGCGTGTCTCCGTTCTTGAACTTGCTTCCGGACCGTCCCTCCCGCCGAGTGGCTTGCTGAATCACCATGCTATTGCAAGGGAGATCGGCCATCTCGACCGACCAGTGCTCGGCTTCATCGGGAAGTGTCGTCGATGGATTGACGTCCACTGCGTCCGGCGTTGCAACGCGCTCCCACCCCTCCGGCACGCCGTTGGTGATGCGGGTGTGCTCGTGGCCGGGGAAGCGGAGGCGGACGAACCACTCGCGGTAGAGCTGCCGCGCCGCCTCCTCCAGCAACGCCATCCGCCGCCGGTTGTTCGCGATCAGGTCGTCGTAGGTCGAAAGGATGTTGGCGACCGTCTCCTGCGACTTCGTATCTGTGGACCGCACCTTCAGCTCGTGCAAAACGTTCCGGTTGACCCCAGGAACGGCTGCCTTATCGCTCTGAAAGTTCCGCAGGACGTTCTCCAGGAAGTACGCCACGAATCTCGGGTGGTTTCCCTTGAAGTCCGTCACGTAGAGAGCCGTGTTTAAAGGCCAGTAGTCCTCTTCGATGTAGAACACCTCACCAAGAGTGCCGTAGCGCCCCGTCACAACACCCGGTGCCTTCGCCTTTGACTCGTTGTGAGAGCCGGTGATTCCTGCGGACGAAACGACTGGCACATCACCGTCCTGACGCTGCGCTTCGGGCAGGTCGTGTCCACGCTTTAGAGTCATGACATCGCCAAGGCGCAAGGTGTGCCACGTCATACCCACAACATCTCGAAGTGTTCTTGAACCTTCGCCGCCAGATCCGCAGCTTTCTTGTTGAGGTCGGCCAGCTCGCTGCGGACATCGCAGAATCCTTCGATCGCGCTCATTCTGTCGCCTCCAGCAGCTTGGCGATCTCTTCCGGTGCGGGAAGCATGCCTTTGAGTTTCCTGGGCAGGCGCTTCACCAGCCGGCACTCGCCCATTGCTCCCTCCAGCACGCTCAACCCTAGGGCTTCGGCTTCAGCTCAAGAACCACGGCGTCGCACTTCTCTAGTGTGGCGCGAGCATCCGTACGCAAGCTGTCTGTCGCGATGCACAAGAGCTTCGTCGCCCGACTAAGCCCGACGTACCCAATCCTCGCCTCTTCGTTGCGAGGTTTCCCGCTACCGCAGCAGTTCAGCCACTGCACCAAGTGGCCCTTCTCGGCAACCAGCAGCACCGCCTCTGCTTCAAGCCCTTTCGCTCTGTGAATCGTCCGAACCGCGCTCGACACGTCGTCGGAAACGTCAACGCACCGCAGCGCGGCTGCCAAGCGGTACTTCGCCTGCTTCTTCAAGTTGGCCGCTAGCTTCCCAAGGAGAATCAGCTTCCCCCCGGACTTCTTCCCGCCTGCCGTGAGGATGGCCTTCTTCACCACTTCTTGGACGCTTGTTACCCAGGGCACGACGTCCTCCGCGTTCAGGCCGCGCATCTCGTGCAGGACATCGCACACCATCGCACGCCAAGAATCACGAGTAAGCCCCACGCTCTCATGGGCGCCGAACCCAGGATTCGCTTTGAGGATGAGTCGGGAGAGTCCACGATCGAGGCTTCGAAACGCCTTTGCATCTTCTCCCAGGTCCAGAAGCCGACGAGCACGCAAGAGGTCGCGAAGAATGCTGTTTAGGTGTCGGTGCGTCTCCTCAAGACGTTCAAAAACGTCATCTCCATCCTTGGCTTTCTCTTCCGCTAGTGCAGCGAGCCGCCGTGTCGTGGCTGCGGCGCGGGCGAGGACCATGAACTCTGGAGTCTTCCCGCCGCCGTCGAGTCCGTGCCGAATCCTGAGGTCCATAAACGCTTTTACCTTCTCTGCGTCGCCAACCTCACCCACGAGGACATAGACAGGGATGGCCTCCCCACTCCAGTCGGCGCCAGGAATCAGTTGTCGGTCTGCGTCCAGAAAGAGATTGAGGAGGCCCACGATGCGGGAAGTCGACCTGTAGTTCGTGTTGAGGGGGTGTGACGTGAACTTGTCCGTCGCAGTCTCGTAGGTAGCGAGGCTCGCACCCGCGAAGGAGAAGATGGACTGCTCCCGGTCCCCGACGAGGAACAGCGAGGTCCTCCCCTTTTCGTGGAGCTTGTCCAATACCGCGAACTGGAGCGCGCTGGTGTCCTGGAACTCATCCACGAGAATTGACGAGAACCGGCAGGAGAGCGCCTCAAGCACGTGGGAGTAGTCAGGATTCGAGAGGAGCTGCCAGGCGAACCAGAGCACATCCTGTTGGTTAACTTGCCTCTCGGAGAGACGGCGCTCGATAAACGCGCGCATCTCCTCCTGCGTCAGGGACGCACCCTCAAGGCATCTTAGAGTCCCATCGAGGTCGTAGCCGCAGTTCTCGAACGCCGCCACGACTTTGAGGATGTGGACCTTCTTGGCGCTAATGAGGCTCTTCGCCTGCATCCACTGAAGATGGGGCGCCCCGTAGCCAACGGTGACCAAGTCGAAGTCGGGCGGCACCCCATCTAACCAGTGTCCATAGGGATACACGACGTGCTCAAGCAGAAAGCTGTGAATTGTCCCGAGGAAGCCCGGCATCACCCCTGACGTGAGCCTTGCGGCGATTTCGTCCGCGGCGGCATTTGTGTATGTGATGCACGCAATCTCGCTTCCGGGCCGTGGTGGGCCCTGAAGCAGGAAGTTGAGGCGCTTGACGAGCAACCGAGTCTTGCCCGTGCCGGGACCTGCGTACACCACGCAGGATTCATGCGCGGGAAGCGATGCAATGGCGTCCGGGTCAAGATGTGGCATGGCCCAGAAGAAAATCAAACGCCGCCTGGATGTACTTCGGAACTTGGAAGTGTTTGTCCACCTCACTCGCAAGTTCCTGCGCGAAACGTGCCTTATTTCGCCCAACGATCTCCACGACGAGCTTGCCGAACTCGCGGCGGTCCTTAATTGCGCCCACATCCGGCAGCTTCGATTGCGCGACCCCTGGCGTCTTCCGGAGCGCTTCTACCACATGCCTTTCGTTGGCGAGAGGCGCGGCCGGGTCGTCGTCCTGCCCCTTCGTCGCGACCGCGATGTCGTACTCCAGGGTCTGGAGATTTGTCACGACTCGCACGTAGGCTGACGGCGGGGTGGGCTCGAACTCATTGCGGAGGTTCTTGACTGTCGCGCTCTCGGCGACCGACTTTGCTTCGAGCGGAAAGTCCGGAGAGTCCGAGTCCACCAGCGCGACGCACCGTCGCTGAATCGCTGCCTCGCCGAACAGCCTCATGAAAGGCCTAAACGCGAGGCCCCCTACCGAGACCACCGAAATGCCTCGTTCATCGAGGTCAAATGGCTCGCGCGCGAACTCTTTCGCCAAGGCCGGCAGCAGCAGCATCTCCCCAAGCCCCTCGACGAGGAGCACAGACTTAGCGAATAGGAGCGTGGACTTGGTCGCGTCGAGATAACGCTCAAGCTGCTTCTTCTCCTTATCGCCCCCCGGTGGAAAGACATCCCCCACACGAACAGCTTGAAGAGCGTCGCCCCGCCCGCGGTTCAGGACCACAAGCGAATCTAGGGGAACGCTGGACGTCACGTGCGTCGAGTGGGTTGTGGCGAGGACTTGACTCGCGCTCGTGCTGCTTCTCAGATTGCGGTTGAGGACGCGCTGAAGGTGGGGATGCAGGTGGGCCTCGGGCTCTTCAATTGCGAGGATGGGAAGGACGAGTTCGTTGCCCTTGCGACGCCGCTCGTAGTCGGCGAGCAGCGCACTGACGAAGACGAGGTTGTTGAAGCCGAGACCGTTGGCGGCAAGCCCCTGGAACGAGCCCGACCCGCAGCGCACCTCAAGCATCAGATGCCGCAGGAGGTCCTCGTACTGCGTGCCAACCGGCGTGAGGCGCCCCTCCTGCGCAAAGACAGGGCCCGACACTGACTTCAGGTAGTCGTTGATTGCCTTCTGGGCGTCACAGACCTGCTTCGCCTTGGATAGCGCGTCGTTGAGCTGGCCCACCGCAGCCTCGGTCTTCGACTTGTCGTCTGGACCCGCCTCAAAACGACCGACGATGCCCGCCAGCATGCTCCTGGGTCCGGGCCGCAACTGCCCCTCGGCGTCTCGAAGCGCGCTCAATGTCTCAAGCGAGAGTTTCCGGAGTTGGTCGTCCTCGAATCGCTCCTTCGTCTCCTCCTCACCGCCGAAGAGCACCCAAGCGTAGTGCTCGACAGGAATTGGCCCGTCCTTTTTGTAGCCCGGCTTTCCATGTGCCTGGCAGCGATAGGCATATGTTACGCGTGCCTCCCCGGGTGTCTTCGTCATCCAGGTAGCAACCGCGGCCTTTTCCTCGGGTGTCGCAAACTCCTCCAGTGTGCAAGCGATGACCACCTCGGGAGGTTCGTCCGTCCTTGGGGCGGAGGAGCAGAAGTCCTCGCGTCGGAGTCGACGCTTGCGGTCCGACGCGTCCGGAGAGAAGACCAGCTCAAGGGCCGAGAGCAGGTTGCTCTTCCCGATGTTGTTCTCGCCGACCACAACGGTGAGGCCCTTGCTCAGTGCAATCGAGCAGTCCTCGAAGTTTCGAAACCCCTTGATGTGCACCCTGCTCAGGAACATCTGCGGCCTCCTTGCGCCGAGGGATCCCTTCTCGGCGCCACCCCACCTCACGTCATCCGATTCTCTAGGTGGCTTGGCAACCACCCGACGAGCGCTTGCGCCATCTCATTGTTTGAGAAAGTCGAAGGTGTATTCGTCCCGCACGGCCAGATTGGCCTGGGCTCGGATCGCCGGGGTGACGGCGCGGTCAAAGTTGGCCTGGCCCAGCAGGGTCTTCTCGTAGCTCTGGTTCTCGACCTGGTGGATCAGGACGTTCTTGGTCCAACTGAACTTCTTCGTCATGCGGATGTTGCACTCGCGCTCCAGCGGATCGACGCACTGCTCGATAATCACAAGGTTGTGGCTCCAACTGATTTCTCGCACCAGTGGTGCGAGTGTTCCGGACGAGGCGTAGGCCTCGTAGAAAGCCTTCATCCGCCAGAGCTTGGAGGCCGAAAACCAGCCGCCGCCCGGAAATGCCGCCTGCAGATCGCCGGCAAGGCGTTCGACTACGGTCTTGCCCCATGAGCGGCCCTTCCGACGCCCGACGATCATCTGCCGGATATCCCAACAAAGAGCCACTAGCTCCTTTTTGACCGCCCGCAGTGCAGCGTACTGGGCGCGGTGGATGCGCTCTTTGATCTCGCCGAGTAGGGCACCGGAGTTCTCTGGCAGGAGGCTCTCGCTCATATCCCCAACTCCTCGAAGTTGGTCTGAATCTTCACCGCCAGCTCCGCCGCTTCCTTGTTGAGGTCGGCCAGCTCGACATGGATGTCGCGCAGGGTCTGCTCGAAGTCGAAGTCCTTGTCCTCTTCCGGTGGCGCGACGCCGACGTAGCGGCCGGGGGTGAGGCTCCAGTCGGCGGCCGCGATCTCCGCACGGTCAACCAGCTTGACCAGCCCCGGCACGGCCTGCAGCTCGGCCTTCGGGAACCGGTCCTGCAGCCACGCGACCTGCCGGTGAAAGTAGACAGTGGCTTTGAGCTGCTCGACGGCCGCCTTGTGCTCCTCGTCGAGATGTTTCACGAGTTTGGCCGTGGCGCGGCGGTCGTAGGCGGCGCAGGTCGATTCATCGACTGCACGCTCCGCGCCCAGGTCCGCGATGCGGGCCGCGAGCTTGTAGAGGAGGTCCACCTGTTTGATCAGGCCACGGATCGCCTCGGCGTTACGGTCGAACGCGGCGCGCGCGGCGTGCTGCTTGTCGTTCTCGACGGGCAGGGCCTTGGCGTACTTCTCGCCGAAGGCGCGCAGGCTCGCGAGTAGCTTCTTCCGGTCCGCCTCGTAGAGGGCTGATGCCTCGCGCAGCTCGATCGCGGCGTCGGCAAGCGGCGGCTTCTTGTCGGCTTCCAGCGCGCCGTGCTTCGCCGCCGCGTCGGCGAGACGGTCGAAACGCCCGCGCAGGTCCGCGAGCGTCGTCTCGAATGTTGCGAGCGCCGCCGGGATCGCCGCGCTCTCCTCGCAGACGCGCCCAAGGTAGTCCTTCACCAGCGCGAGGAAGCGCTCCCGCTGACCGCGGTAGAGCCAGACGATGGCGGCGAGGTTCCGCATCTGCTCGGGCGAGAAGTCGTAGATCTTGCGCGTGACCTTGCGGTTGACGTTGCGCGCGTCGAGCATCAGCACGTTGTCCTTGCGCGCCGCCGGCTTCGCCCGGTCGAAGTGCCACAGCTCACAGGGGACTGTGCGGGTGTAGAAGAAGTTCGAGCGGATGGAGATCATCACGTCCACGTCGCCCGTCTCGACGATCTTCTGCCGCACCTCCTTCTCGCCGTGGCCGGCGCTCGACGCCTGCGAGGACATGACGAAGCCGGCGCGGCCCTTCTCGCCCAGGTAGCTCCAGAAATAGGAGATCCAGAGGTAGTTGCCGTTCGAGACCTTCTTGCCCTTGTTCACGCCCGGCAGGCCGAAGGGTAGGCGCGGGTCGGTCTTGATACGCTCGGCGTCGACCAGATCGACGTTGAAGGGTGGATTGGCCATCACGAAGTCGCACTTGGCCGCGAGGGTGTGCTCGTCCTGGTAGTAGGTGATGGCCTCGGCGATCTTGCCCTCCAGCCCGTGGACCGCGAGGTTCATTTTGGCGAGGCGGATGGTGTCGCGGTTCTTCTCCTGACCGTAGAAGACGACCTTCTTCGCCGTATCGCCGCCCTCGTGCTCGATGAAGTGGCTGGACTGCACGAACATGCCGCCCGATCCGCAGGCCGGGTCGAACACCACGCCATGACCGGGTTCGATGACGTTGACGATGGTCTGCACGATCGAGGACGGGGTGAAGAACTCGCCGTTGTCGTGCGCCTTCTGCATCGAGAACTTGGCGAGGAAGTACTCGTAGATGCGACCGAAGACGTCGCCGGTGGCCTGCCTGATCTGCTCACTGTTGAACAGGCGCATCAGATCTTCGAGCACCTTGGGCTCGAAGATGCCGAAGTCCTTGGGCAGCACGCCCAGCAGTGGCTCGAACTCGGCCTCGATGGTCGTCATGGCGTCGGTGATGAGCTTGGGCAGGTCGGCTCCGCTCGTGGCCGCCCGTTGCATGATGGCGTCGTAGCGGGCCGACTCCGGCAGCCAGAGTGCGCGGCGGCGCAGGTAGTCGGCCGGGAGAACCTTGCGCTTGGGCATCCTGCCGGTCGCCTGCTCCTCCTCGATCTGTCGATGAGCGGCCTCGAAGCGGTTGGCCGCATGGCGCAGGAAGATCACGCCCAGCACGGGCATGAAGTAGTCGCTGGAGGCGAGCTCGGAATTGGCGCGGAGGTTGTCCGCGGCCTCCCAGAGGTCGGCTTCGAGCTTCTCGATGTCTTTAAAGGTGTCGTTGGTCATGCGGCTCAGGAGTTCCCGTCGTCCTTCGTTAGGGCTTTGCGATCGAGCGCGGCATCATCCCACGCCTTGGCGACGACGATGCTGTGGGCAAGCTCTGCGTCGATCCCCGCGTGAGGCAGCGTTAGGGGGCAGGCTTAGCATCCTGCCTCCGAAGTTGTTCGATCGCACGACGATACCGGTCGATTCGTGCGTGGTCCTTCTCCGTGGGCGCTGCGATCCGGCCTAGGTCGCAGTTGTCCTCGAGGTCGGCGAACTTCACGCGGCGACCAACGGGATCAAGACCAGCCCGAAGCACGAACTCCTCGTATGTCTCGCTATCGCGGCGAGTCACAGAATCGATGGCCCGCACGACCTGTTCCGAAAACCCTTCGGCGCTCAAGAGATCGAGGCTCCAATGGGAATCTTCCACTACGTCGTGCAGGACGGCTACGATGCGCTCGTCGTTCGTGTTCATGCGAAGCATCACGCGTAACGGGTGGAGGATATAGGGCGCGCCAGCCTTGTCGACTTGGCCGGCATGGGCTTCTGCAGCGATCTTGATTGCGTGTTCGATCGTACTCATCTCAGCGTTGTTCCTGCCCCTACGGCCAGCATAACCTGCGAGCCGACCTGGCGCGGGCCGTGCGGAGGCACGGGACGTGACAGGTCGGATCGGCAGGTTCACGCTGTGGTTAGAAGGCACGCCGCTTGTCTTCATTTCGTGAACGCCTTCGAGCCGACACGTTCGGTAATGCATTCGAAGACATCGATCTCCTTCAGCCACGTTGCCACGTCTTCAACCATCTTCTCCGCGTCCGTCCTAGTCACTGACTGACTAGGTTCGATTGGTTCGTAATCGGTCCTTGAGCTGACATACAGAGCCGCCATGCGGGTGCGGAACTCGTCTCGGGCGGACGCAGGATCATAGGCAACGGTCACTCGGGTTGCCTTGTCGCGATCCCAAATGTACTTGCGGCGGACATAGGCGACCTTGAGATCATGGGCTCGAAACGCAGAGGTGAACTCGGCTTTGGAGACGATATCATTGAAGAAGTCGGCCACCACTTGAGATTTCCCGATCTCTTCATATGCGGTGAACGCTATCGCGAACGCTCGTTCGTGATGCCCGTTCGTGAGAAGAAGCCGAGCCTCTGCAAGGAGGGCCTCAGCATTTCGCAGACAGGCACGGTAGAGACGGAGCAGAGGCATCCAGTCTCGCTGCGTGACCTCTCGCTTCCCTACATTCCGTCGGGACTTGGTCTCCATCTTTTCGTGCCTTCTAACGTGAAAGGGACCGGTCAGCGTCGAGATCTGAAACGGGATTCGGCGGAACGGCTGAAACAGGAGTGCTCCAAGGGTCACGCTGCCGATCCATTTCTAGCGCTGACGTTTCCAATGAAATCACTCGGGGAGCATCCCCGGAATAGGCTGGCCGGGCCGGTCGGCCTCGAAAGGTCGTGAAGAGGAATGGGGCCGCGAAGCGACTGAACAAGCCGCAATTCTAGCATCGCCAAGCCCGCCTCCGATGAAAGTGGGCCATGATCCCGCCTGGTGAAGCTCCTGTCAATTAGGGACGAACCAGAGGAGGAGGTTCGGCGTTCCGGGAGGGGACAGAGGTCCAAGTGAAGAGACTGTCAGACTACGGCCTCGCCCCACGACACGCCTGCATCCTGCTATTCCGTGCCGTGGCCGGATCGCCGCCCAGGCTTGACCCCCTCCGCCCACGCCAGCGCGAACCAGAGCGCCGCGTCCGGACGCCGCCCCCAGGCGCGAAGCCGGGTCGCCGCCGCCCGCACCTGCCGCGTGCTCACGAGACCCGTCGCGGCGGTCGCCTCCGCGGCGCCCTCGAGGATGCGTGCGATGTTCTCGACCAGCAGCGGGAAGCGCGCTTCACCCGCGCAGCCGCCGAAGAAGATCCAGTCGCAGCGGCGCGGCGTGGCGCCGGCCTCGTGGAGCAGCGCCACCAGGCGCCGCCCGACCGACGGGTCGTTGCCGGCGCGCTCGTACGAGCGGATGTAGGCGCGCCAGACCTCCATCACCCCCGCCGGCTCGGGGAACAGGCGCAGGATGTCGTGATCCTCGTCCTGCAGGATGACCCGGCCGCCCGGGCGCACGGCGCGCACCATGACATGCACGAGGTCCGCCGGGCGCGGCAGATGCTCCAGTAGGAAACGGGTGTGGGCGGTGTCGAAGGTGCCCCATTCGTCCGGCAGGAGGGGCGGGTCGATGGCGTCGCCGAGGCGGAAATCGATCGGGGCCGGCGCCGCGGCACGGCGCGCCCCGGCACCGCATGCACCGGCCTGCTCGGCGCGCAGCCGCCGCCGGGCGGTGCGGAGCTGATCGGGGCTGCGCTCGATGCCGACCACCCGTCCCCTGCGGCCGGCGGCGCGCGCGAAGGCGCGGGTAAGCTGCCCGAGACCGCTGCCGAAGTCGACGATCCGCTCGCCCCGCCGGATGTCCATGAGCCGCAGCGCCGGGTCGTTGATGAGCCGGTTCATCATCCCGAGGCGGGTCTGCTCGCGCCTCGATGTGCCGTGCACGTAGATCGAGTCCCTGCGTCGTTCGCTCATGCGGGGATGATAGGGGATCCCGGCCGCGGTCCGCACCTCCGGCCCCCTCGGCTTGACCGTCTCCGAGGGGCTGCTGTAGCGTAGCCGGCACTCCGCGCTGCATGACCACCCAGGGAGAGCCCGTGAAACGAATCGTGCTCTGCGCCGACGGCACCTGGAACACTCCGGACCAGGTTGACCGTGGACAATCTCGACCGAGCAACGTGGCGAAAATCGCGCTGGCGGTTGCGCCCGAAGGCAACGGCGTCAGGCAGATTCTCTTCTACGACAAGGGAGTCGGCACGAACTGGAGCCAGCGTCTCATCGGCGGGGCGTTCGGCGTCGGCCTGAGCAGGAACATCGGCGACATCTACAAGTTCCTCGCCGAGCAGTATGTTCCGGGCGACGAGGTCTACCTCTTCGGGTTCAGCAGGGGCGCTTACACCGTCCGAAGCGCCGCCGGACTCATCCGCAACGCGGGGCTGCTGAAGCGCCAGTACCTGCACAAGTTCAGGGACGGCTTCGCACTCTACCGGAGGCGGGACAAGGCATCCCACCCGACGGAGATCGAGTCGACGCTGTTCAGGAAAATGTACTCGTACGACGTCCGCATCAAGTTCATCGGCGTCTGGGACACCGTCGGCGCCTACGGAATCCCGTTGCGGGGGCTGCGGGCGGTGAACCGGCTGCTCGGGCTCGAGTTCCACGATGTGCGGCTGAGCCGGTACGTGGACTATGCCTATCAGGCACTCGCGATCGACGAGAAGCGCGGGCCATTCACGCCGACGCTCTGGATGCAGCACCCCGAGGCACAGGGACAGACTCTCGAGCAGATGTGGTTCGCCGGGGTGCACACGAACGTGGGCGGCGGGTACGAAGACACCGGCCTCTCGGATCTCGCTTTCGAGTGGCTCAGGACGAAAGCGGAGGGCTGCGGCCTCGCCTTCGATCCCGCGGAGCTGTGTGCGTTGACCATTCGCCCTCGGTGGGACGGCGAACTGCGTAATTCCAAGACGGGGCTTTACGTTCTCTCCCGCGACTCCAACCGTCCGATCGGCGCCAAGGGCGCGGGTGCGAAGGAGGCGGTGCACGAGGCCGCCCTCGTTCGATACCGCGACGACCCCGGCTATCGTCCTCCCGAGCTCACGCGGTACATCCAGGCGACATCGAACCTGCGATAGGAGACGCGCATGGCGGCACTCGAGTTCTCCGAATTCATCAAGCGCCACGGGCTGCAGCTGCTCGCGGTGGCGAACACCGATGTCTTTCCGGGAGCGGTGGTCGACAAGGCGCGACGCGGCTATCTCCCGCAGGGGCATCTGCGGGAAGTGCTCGGCGGTCATCCCGCCGAGTTCTGGCGGACCGAAATGAGCGGCGCGAACCTGGTCTACGGCACGACCGAGCGGACGCTGAGTCTCGCCGGTCAGTCGAGCCTGTCGGAGATGGGTGTCAATGTCCAGGGGGGATTGGAGTCGGCCAGGTCGGCGACCTTCAGCATCACCGGCGTGTTTTCGCGGACCTTCACGAATGGCGAGGGGCACGCGTCGATGCTGGCGCTCATCCCGCTCATCCACGATCTGCGCAAGACCGACAGGACGCGCTGGAAGCTGGTCAACGGGAAGTGGATCGTCACCGAGACCTACTACGCCACCGACGCCACCCTGGCGTTCGAGACCAGCAGGGGCGGCAACGTGAAGGCGGATGTCGCCAGGGCGGGCGGTGTCCAGGTGAGCGGCGGCGGCTCCGTCACCTGGAAGACGAAGAACTCGTTCACGATCACCAAGAATGACCAGGTGCCGTTCGCGTTCAGGGGCTGGAAGGTATGAGCCGGCCGGCCCGCCGGCGGGGAAAAGCCGCCGTGCCGGGCTGGCTGGGCAAGCTCGGCGAGAAGCTCGGCGACAAGATCACCGACAAGGTGCTCGCCCTGGTCGTCGTGCCGCTCCTCGGGACGATCGTCGCGCGGTGGTCGACGGACATCCTCGCCGTGGTGTGGCTGCAGGCGGTTCTCGTCGGCAGCCTGCTCATCGTCCTGCCGGCAGTGCTTTGGAGCTACCTGCGACGGCGCATCGGTGTGCCCGCCGTCCTCACCGTCTGCGTCGCATCCGACCTGCTGATCATGCTGGTGGCATTGCACCTGACTCACAAGTCGATCGGCGTGGATCAAGGGCTCATGGGGAGGCAGGATCTGGCGGGGAAATTCCAGGGGCCGGGTGTGACCGACATCCGGCACTCCGACTACAACACGATCCATCTTCTCAAGGAGCCGACGGTCGTCGAGCGCGGCAACGTGGAGCTGCAGGTCATCGTCGCATTCACCTGGACGACACGGACCCCCGCGCTCGACCCGCTGTGCGACGGGAGATCGTACGAGGGCAGCGCCCGTCTGGTCGCGCAGGGGCGCTCCTCCGTCGCCGGCGGCGGCACCTACGACCCTTCCACGATCGGCGATTTCTCGACCGTCCCGCAGCGTGGGTGGTGCCCCTACCTGTTCGGCTGGCTCGAAACGCCGATGCTCCTCGCCGAGGCGGGCTTCATCACCCGCTGGGCCGACGAGAGGATCAACGCGGCGCCGTAGCAGGCGCACCGATCGCGCCGCTGTCGAACACCACCTTGCCGCCGAGCATCGTCAGCAGGACCCTGGTCTCGGAGATCCGCTCGATCGGCACCTTGAAGAGGTCCTGATCGAGCACGATGAGGTCGGCGTACTTGCCGGCCTCGATCGAGCCGGTGTTCTTCTCCTGGTGCATCTCGTAGGCGGAGTTGATGGTGTGCATCTTGATCGACGTCAGGAGGTCCGGGATGCGTTCGAGTGGCGAGAGGGCGCCGGGGAAGACGCCGGGGATCGGCTCGCCGGTGTGGGTGATGGCGGTCTCGATCTGGACGAATGGGCGGAGCGGATCGACCGGGTAGTCGCTGCCGCCGGCGACGACCCCCCCGGTGCGCCAGATGCCGGCGGCAGGATACAGGTGGTCGTACAGCGCGTCGCTGATGTACCCCTGGGTGCCGTTCACGGAATAGCCGTCGCGTCGCGGCCAGTGCAGCGACATGCTGGCGACCACTCCCAGCCGTCCGAAGCGCGGGATGTCGGCCGGGTCGATCACCTCGAGGTGGGTGATGGTGTGGCGCAGATCGCGGCCACCGTTCGCGTTGAGGGCCGCCTGGAAGTTGTCGAGCGTGTCGCGGATCGCCCGGTCACCCATCGAGTGAACGTGGATCTGCCAGCCGGCCTTGTCGAGGGCCACGAAGCCCGGCCGGGCGTCGGCGCACGAGGGGTCGGGGCCGCGTGACGGACCCGGGCGCCAGTCCGGCCGATCGGTGGTGCCGGCGTTGACCCGGTATGGGGCAAGCATCGCCGCGGTCTGCGCCGGGTACTCGATGACCCCGTCGCAGTAGACCTTGACGGTCGTGACGTCGATCAGGCCGCGGGCGAATTTCCTGTAGTCGGCGAGCGCGGCGATCTTGAGATTCAACTCTTTGAGGTCCGGGTTGCCGCGCACGAACCCGGCGGACAGGGCGATGTTGGCGCGCAGGGTCACCTTCCCCTGGTCCTGCAAGGCCGCCCACAGGGCGATCTCGTCCTCGCCACCGCCGGGGATCAGGACCGACGTGATCCCGACCCGGTTGGCGTCGGCGTTGGTACGGGCGACGACGTCGAACCGCATCGCCTCGGTGACCGGCGCCTCCGTGCCCCAGTTGTCGACCTCGTAGTCGGAGAAGAAGCCATTGGGAACGCGGTCGGCGTCGCGGCCGATGGCCCCCTCGGGCGGGTCGGGCGTCGCCGCATCAATGCCGGCGTTGATGATCGCCCGGCTGTTCATCCAGAACTTGTGGCCGTCGGCGTGCTCGATCAGGATCGGCCGCGTGGTGTCGAGGCGGTCGAGATCGTGGCGCGTGAGCGCCGTGCCGGTCGGCTGGATCGCCTCGCTGAAAAAATAGCTCGCCTCCATCCGGGTGTTGGTGTTCTTGAGCGCCGCCATGTCGGGCCGGTCGAGGCAGGCCTGCAGCCGGGCGAGGATCTGCGCCACGGTGCCGCCCTCGTACCCCATGTGGCAGTTGGTGCGCCGCGTCCCGTGCAGGTGCCCGTCGACGATGCCGGGCATCACCATCCGGCCGCCCAGGTCGATGACCCTGGTCGCCGGGCCGACGTGCTTGCGCGCCCCCCGTGACGAACCGACGAAGGTGATCCGGCCGCCGGTGATCGCCAGCGCCTGCGCGAACTCGGGTGGCGTGGTCTCCCGGTCGGGCTGGCCGGGCGTGCGCACCTCGATGCCGTGAAAGACAAGGACCCTGCCGTTGAGGAGCACGGTGTCGGCGGCGGGCGGCCCCGCCGTGGCGGGCCCGCACACGAGCAGCAGTGCGAGGCCGAAGCCTGCCGACCTGACCGCCCGTCGCTTCATGTTTTGGCTCACAGGCTCTCCTCGTCCCGGGTTCGTGACCGCATGTTCACCTGCGGCCGGCAAGGATACTCCGGCCCCGGACTGCTTGCGGCGGCGTCGATTGCTTCGTGACCGTACTCCTGCCGAGGTAGGGACCGGCGGCTCAGCGCCCGGTGCCGCCGGGGATGAACCAGCGCACTCCGAGGATGGCGTCCAGCCATGTGTCGTTGTCGGGAGTGAGGTCCACGATCGGCGCCAGCTCGATGTAGGCCTCCCAGGAGCGCGGCTTCATCCCGGCGAGGTAGTTGAATCCGACCGCGCCGCGCACGCCGATGCGCGTCCCATCGACCTGCTTCACCCGCCCCCCCGCACCGATGTAGAAGGTGGTCGCGCCTTTCTCCGAGCGGGTCACCGTCGCCAGATGCCACTGGTGCTGGGCGTGAAAGTCGAGACCATTATCGCCGGCCATCGACCAGCCGAGCCCCACCTCCCAGGCGTGCGTCGGATGCAACGGGTTGATCATCCGGAACGTGCCGCCCGAGGGCTCGCCGGCCATGAAGCCGATGGAGATGAGGCGCTGCGGCTGCGTCACCGGCGGCGCGGCGAGAGCGCCGGGAGCACCCGCGAGTGCCGCGACCAGGGCCGCGCCGAGAAGCAAGGTCGGCCGCGTCGCGCCGCGCGCTCCACGCATCAATCGCCCTCGGGGATGATCAGCCAGCAGACCAGGTAGACCAGCATGCCGGGGAACGCCACCGAGATGATCGAGACGACGACGTAGATCACCCGCGCCAGCGTGCGGTCCATCCCGAACCGGTCGGCCAGACCGGCGACGACACCGGCGATCATGCGGCCGCCGCGCGGGCGGCGGAGCGACGTGGTGGATGACATCGGCTGCCTCCTCTCGACGCTGGTGACGCGTCAGCGAAGATATCGTTTGAGCTTGGGTCCCGTGAAGCGAAATCCACGCGCTTCGTAGAAACGCCGCGTTCTCAACCAGCGCGGTGACTCGGGAGCGGTCACGTCGAGGCGCGCCCAGCCGCGCCCCCTTCCGTACGCGGCGGCGGCCTCGATGAGGGCCGCCCCGACCCCCGAGGAGCGGTGCCCCGGCGCAACGTACATTTCATTGATCACCCCGTAGGCGCCGCCGGCGTAGATGGCGAACGACTCGAACAGGGTCAGGAGACCGGCGACGGCGCCGTCGCCCGCGCGCGCCGCGAAGGCCTGGAACCGATCGCCGGCGACGCGCCACGCCGCCAGCACCGCCTCCGTGTCGGTGATGCCGGCCTCGTCGCCCTCTTCGCCGAGCTCGAACAGGAGGGCGTTGACCGCCCCGAAGACGGCCGGCGCGTCGGCGATCGACAGCCGGTCGATGCGCAGCCCCGTGGGAAGCGCCGCGGCCGCGGGCGCGGCAGCCGCGGGTGTGGCGGCGCCGGCTGCGGTGCGCGTCGCGGCGCCACGCCCGGCGCCGTCCGCCCCCGCCTCGTCGTCGCGGTGCACCGTCGCGGGGGAGAAGGCCGGCAGGCAGACGGCGACATACTCGGCGCCGCCGTCGTGCGGCGAGCCGTAGCGTATCCATTCGCCGGGGGCGGTGACGACGGCCTGGCCGGCGCGGACATCGACGACGCCACCCTCGTGCTCGACCCGCAGGGTGCCGCGCAGCACCACGGTGATCTCCTCGAACTCGGGGCGCTGGCCGGGCTCGCTCCATCCCCGCGGCGAGACCATCCGCGCCACGCTGACCGCGGCATGGCCGCTGTTGACGCGGCCGGCGTACTCCTCGATCCGCTTCGGCGGGGAACCGGTCGCTTCGATGACGGCGGGGTGATCGATTGTGCGCGGCATCCGGGGTCCTCCTTATCGGCGACGGGCGAACTTCTGGCCGGAGCAGGTGGCGTCGATCGCGGCGATCTTGTAGTCGACGAGGCCATGACCGAGGCCGGCCGCCCGCCCCGGCCGCGCGCCCGCCATCATGGTCTCCACACGGCGAGGCCGACGACACGCCCGTCGCGCAGGTAGAGTCCGGCCCGGGTCGTGTCTGCCGCGGCCGGTTCGCAGACGTCTTCGAAGCCGTGCACGCCCGCCGGCGCCGCGCCCCACGGATCGGCGGCGGCCGCGATGGGCGACGCGTGCCGGTGCATCTTAATTGCGAACGACTCCGGATCGCCGGGTCGGAGGCCGCGACAATCGGCGATGCGACCCGCACCGCCGACCGGCATGGCGCCGCCGGTCGCGGCCGGGGCGCCGTCGTCCCCGGGGGAGCAGTGCGGGAGGTTCGTCACCAGGATCGCGCGGATGGTCCGCCGGGCGTCCGCCGCGTCGACATCGAAGGAGAGTTCGAGATCGGCGTCCTCGAGACGGAAGCAGTGCCTGCCTTCGGTGGACATCGGCGCGTCGGCCGCATCGACCACCGCGAGCGCCGCCGTTTCTGTCATCCCGAGGCAGAGCCGGCCGAGGCATCGGCCGGTGGCGACCATGTCGGGAGCGGGCTCGGTCACGGGGGTCGTCGAAGGCCGGCAACCAGGCGCACTGGCCGCGAGCGCCAGGAGGCCGGCAACCACGGTGGTGCGAAACGTGTTGAATCCCGGCGCCGCCATGGGCGGGATTCTACACGAGCCGGGGTGGGCGCCGGCGCGCACACCCTCTGGTACGATGCGGGCCTTCGTCCGACATCCGCCGCGGCCTCTCCGGGGGAGATGAACATGACTCGACGTGTCCGGTTGATGGCCCTCGCCGCGTTCTGCCTTCTGCCGGATGGTGTGTTCGCGGATGGAGCCGCAGCCGGCGGCGCCTGGCTCGACGCGCCGCGCCCTGCCGGGTGGAACGAGCCGGGATCGCCGGTGCCTGCGGCCCCGCGCACCGGCAACGCCGCCGCCGACTTCGCGCGCTGTGCCGCGCAACTGCGCCCCGCCACCTCGCGCGAGGACCGGGCCGTCGTCAAGGCGGGCTGGCGGTTGTTCGGACCGTACCAGCGCTTCGGCGTCACCTCGATCGTCCGGGCGCTGTCGGGCGTCGACGGGATGTGCCGGCCGCTCGGGTATCAGGATTTCGTGTTCCGGGACGGGCGCTTCGCCGGAACGCTTGCGCCCGCGCCGATGGACGCGCGTACCGACGGCGCCAGTGACACCATCTTCCTCTACGAAGCCGACCGGATCACCGTGAGCTTCCGGCGCTACGCCGGCACCGATCCGCTCTGCTGTCCGTCGCGCACCAGCACGGTCGTCTTCGGGTTCGAAAGCGAGGGGGGTGTTGCGGTCGTTCCGGAGATGGTCACGACGCGGCCGGTCGGCGCCGGCGCGGCCTACCGGCCCGGGGCCCCGGCGGATGACGGCGGCTTCAGGCGCTGCAGGGCGCGCGCGATGACTTGTTTCATCGCCGCGAAATCGGCCTCGTCGTAGCCGACAGTCTGGAACAGGATTTTCCACTCGGGTAACAGGACGTAGGTGCGCGGGATTCCCTCGCTGGCGAATTTCCCGAAGGCGGAGCGCGACGGGTCGACCGCCATCGGCATGGTGTAGCCGTTCATGGAGCGAAACGATTTCACCGCCGCCACCGGCTCCTCGCGCGCGATCGCAAGCAGGGCGAGCTCGGCCGACCGGTAGGGCACCCAGATTTCCTTCTCGAGGCGCGGCACCGCCTGGCCGACATGCGTGAGGGTCGTGGCCGGGTCGCCGGGGAGAGCGGTATCGACCTGCGCCCAGGCCGGCGTGGCCAGCGACAGCGCGGCGGCGAGCAGCCGGGCGGTGCGCGCGGGATGGGTCATGCTATGCGCCGTTCCAGCGCCGCAGCTTCGGGATCTTGCGGGTGAAGAAGCCGGCGATGAATCCCGGGAATCCATGCTCGCGCAGCTTGCCGCGCACCCGCTCCTGCATCTGGGCCGCGGTGATGTCGGGCATGGTGAAGCGGCCATCCTTGTAGCAGTGGCTGCAGTAGATCCGGCTCTTCGTGCCGTCGGCGTTCGTACCGCCGCCCTCCTGGTCGCGCTTCAGCGGCATCCCGCAAGACTGGCAGTCCTCGAAGCTCTCGTCCGTCATCATGCTCCTCCGTGAGAGGCGGGCTGGTTCATCGTCAGGGTCTCGCTCACCGCCCACAGGCGCGCGGCGGCCGCGGGGTCGCCGGCCTGGGCGCCGGCAAACCATGGTCCGATCACGTGCAGCACCACGTCGGCGGCGAAATGCGCCAGCATCGCCGCCTCGATGCCGCGGCGAACAGCAGCGCGGCGACGGCGACGGCGATCCGGATCGTCCCCTCGGCCGACAGCCGTCCCGGCCGGGTCGCGATGCGGCGCAGGGCAACGACCAGGCCGCTGACCAGGAACAGGCGATAGAGCAGCTCCTCGAGGACCGCAGCGTCGAATGCGATGAGCCAGCGCGTTGTGGCGGGCAGCGCGATCTCCGCCGCGAGGCGCGTCCCCAGCGCCGGGATCGCCGGGAGCAGAAAGAAGCGCAGCGCCAGGAGCACCGCGGCGCCGAGCGCGAATCCCGACGCGGCGCCGATCGCGAGGCCGCGCCATGCCTCGGCGCCGGCCGCCCGGTCGCCGTCGATCACCGGTCGCCGCCGCTCACCGTCCGCCGGCGGTCACTTGATGAAGTATCCGGAGACACGCCAGGCGCCGTTCGGATCGACCATGACGGTCACGGTCTCGACCGCGGCGGCCTTGGCCTTGTACACCGCCTCGAACCGGAGGACGACGTACTGGCCGTCGGGCGCTCCGGGCAGCGTCGTCGTGTACTGCCGCGATTTCACCTTGCGGGTGATCAGATCGCCGAGCGGGCCACGCGCCGCCGCCGCGGCCTGATGCCACTGCTCCCGGGTGACCGCGCCCTGAAAGAGCCTGGCCGACGCCGACCACGAATCGTCGTAGCGACCCGCGTCGACGATCTTGAGCCACGCCTCGGCGGCGGTCTGGGCCGCATCATCGGGTTTGTCGGCGGCCGCGAGGGCGACACCGGCGCCGAGGCCGACGCCGAGAAGGCAGAGCAGGGCGGCGACACGGGCCGGCGTCTTGATATCGGGATGGAGGTTCATCGGTCTCCTCTCACGCGCGCGGATGCAACGCGGCGGGATGGCGCCACGCCAGCCCGAAGAAGATGTCGGCGACCGCCGGCGGGCCGGCGATCATCGGCATCCATGATGGTCGGCGGCATCATCCCGCCCGCGGCGCGCGGCTGTCAATGCGCGGCTCCGCCCGCGCGAGCGCCGGCCGCGGCGCGGCCGATACCGCTGCGGAGGCTACGGAGGAGGCGGGCAATCGCCGCCGCGGGCGCAGGCGACGAAGGCCTCGATCGTGGCGACATCTTCCGGGCCGATCGCGCTGGCCTCGTGCACCCGTTCGAGGATGCCGTCGTACTGATCGGGGCGCAGGTTCGCGTACCAGATCGGCCTGGTCAGGTCGTAGACGGCCAGCGCCCCCTTGAGCGCGGTGTCGAGATCGCTCCGGTGGCAGCGGCCGCAGTACTGCACCAGGACTTCGCGGGCCGGCTCGGACCAGGGGTTGACCACCCTGCCGACGACGGAGCCCGGCCCGGCGGCCGTCCCGGGGCCGGGCGCGGGCCGGGGGGCGGCGGCGGGCGTATCGGCGGGGGCGGTGGTCGAAGTCGCGGAGTCGGCCGCCGGCGCGAGGGGTGTCGTCGAGGTCGGAGGGACCGATACACAGGCCGCGAGTGCGTTGCAGGCCAGACCGAGAGCGATTGCCGAGGTGCGCATGGCCGGCGCGAGCGTCAGCCCCTCGCGCCGGTCGCCGCACGTCCGGCGGCGGCGCGCCCGGCGGCCGCGGCGCGGACGAGAGCGGCGACGATCGGCGGCACGCGGCCGGCGAGCGCGGCGCGCTCGGGTTGGAACAGCGTGGCGACGAAGAAGGGGTGGCCTTCGAGCTCGACCGCGCGCACCTCGCCCGCCGCGTCGACCGCCGCGACCCGCAGCGGTCCCGACAGGAGCGCCTCGCGGAAGGCCGGATTGAGACCGTAGCGGCAGTGGTACTCCTCGGCCGCTTCGGCGGCGCCGTAGGCCGCGGCGAGCCGCGTGCCCTCGGAGAAGCGCACGAAGCCGGATGCCTCGACCAGCTCGCACGCCAGCGGTGTCACCACCAGGCGCGCGATCCCCGGGGCGCTCGCGAGGGTGCTCCCGGCGGCCGTCTCGGCGACCGACCCGGTGATCGGCCCGGGGACGGTTTCAGCATGGGCGGCGTCGTTCCAACCGAGGACCGCGCGGGCGTACTCGATCAGCGCGTGCTGGAATCCGCCGCAGGTGCCGAGGAAAGGCCTGCCATGTTCGCGCGCGAAGCCGATGCCCGCGAGGGCGCCCTCCATGCTGCGATAGGGGGAGGCGGGGACGCACCAGAGTCCATCGAATCCCGAGACCAGCCCTTCGCCCGTGATCGCCTCGGTCGGCAGCCAGGCCGGCTCGACCGCGACACCGACCGCGGTGGCGGCGAGCGCCAGGGCGCGCGGGATCGCCTGGTGAGCCACCACCGTCGGGTCGTGGTCACCGATGAGGCCGATGCGCAGCGGTGTCGTCATGTGGCGGAGGGAATGATGGGCGCGGCCGCGGCCGGCCCGATGACCGTCGTCCACTCGCGCACGCGCCAGCGGGTGACGACGCCGTTCCTGACGTAGGGGTCGCCGGCGGCGAACTCCTCGACCACCTGGGGTGATGCCGCCTGGAAGAACAGCATCGCGCCGTCGGGCGGGTTGGCCAGGGCGCCGCCGAGCACCAACTCGCCGCGCGCCACCGCGCGCTGCGCGTAGGCGAGGTGCTCGGCGCGCCAGAGTTTGCGGCGTTCGAGGTAATCGGGTGCGACATCGTAGAAGAGCAGGTAGTGCATCGGTCACCTCATCGCGGTTTGGATGATAACTCCTCGGCGTTCTTCCTGGCGCGGGCGACGCTGGCGTCGAATGCCGGGTCGCCCCGCAGGGTTGCGAGATCCGAGTCCTTCTCGATCATGTCGGGACGCGCCAGGCCGTGCGCGACGGCCTGGCCGAGCCAGTCGGGCGGCAGCTCGATCGCCTGCTCGAGGATCGGCCCGATCCGCCGCCAGCGCTCGGGCGCCGGGATCGCGGTCAAGGGGCGGCCTCTCCGGAGAGCGCCCGGAACAGGAGGGCGCGCGCCACCCGCCAGTCGCGGTTCACCGTGCGTGCATCGAGCCCCAGGACCTCGGCCGTCTCCTCGATCGACAGGCCGACGAAGAAGCGCAGCTCGACCATCTTGGCCAGCCGCTCGCTCAACGCCGCGAGCTGCACGAGCGCCTCGTCCACCGCGAGGATCTCCTCGGTGCGTGGCGCGACACCGTGGACGGCGTCGTCGAGCAGGTCGGCGCGCACCCCGGCGCCGCGCTTTTGCGCGCCCCGCCGCCGGGCCCGGTCGACGACGATCTGCCGCATCGCCGTCGCCGCCACCGCGAAGAAGTGCCCTCGGTCGCGCCACTCGGCGCGCGACTGGTCGATGAGTTTCAGGTAGGCCTCGTGGACGAGAGTCGTGGTGTCGAGCGATGCCCCCGGGTCCTGGCCACGCAGGCGCGCATGCGCCATCTCGCGCAGCCGTTCGTAGACCAGCGGAACCAACTGGTCGAGCGCGCCCTTGTCCCCGTCGCGCAGGGCCAGGAGCCGCTGGGTGATCTCTCCGGAGGAGGCCATGGGGTCGCGGACCGGCCCCCGGGGCCGGCCGGCGCCCAGATTAGCCGCTTCAGGCTGGCGTCACAAGGGCGCGCCGCCGGGCGCGCCGCCGGGCCCGCCCGGTCGCCGGACCGCGGAATGCGGCCGGCGGATGTCGCAGGTTCCCCGCCCTTTGCGTTTACCTCCATAACGGGCGGCTCCGCCGCCGGCCCCGAGGGTGGACGCAGGGTGACAGGCGGACATGGAGGTCGGGTCATGAGATCAAGGATGCACATCGCCACGTTGGTGCTGCCGGCGCTGCTGGCGGTCGCGGCCGCGAGCCCGGCCGCGGCCCAGATGGGTCGGATTGACGTCGAGGTCCACGAGGCCGAGACGGAGCTCTACGGCGCCGATGCCTGCTTCATCTGGTGCAACGGGCAGGACTTCGTGGCCAAGGTGGGCTTCCCGCCGTTCACGACCTGGCTCAGCAGCGCCGAGATCACCGACCGTGACCACCCCTCCTGGGCGCCGCCGTTCACGGTGAGCGAGGATGTCTCGAAGCTCCAGCGTTATCACGACATCAGGCTGCAGCTCTGGGACGAGGACGATTCGACGGGGGACGATCTCTTCGACATCAGCCCGCTGAACCACCACGAGCTCTGGGTCCATTTTGACGCCTGCACCCAGACGTGGGAGGAGATCGGCATGCCGACCACGCACGGGCCCGGGCTCTCCTACCCGCCGTTCGGGACCTTCTACAGCAACCAGAACCACGAATTCGACGGTCGCGTCGTGATCGACGTCCACACCGAGGGGCGCCTGCCGTTCACCACCAACGACATTTCGGTCGTCGACGTGAACCCGGTGCAGGTCGCCTTCGACCCGGACGCGGTCGTGTCGGGGAAGTCGACGGCGATGCGGGTCGTGATCGCCAGCACCTACACCGGGCCGACCCCGGGGCTGGCGCCGATCACCGTGACCGCGACCGACGGCCTGGGCACCTGGACCGAGACGCGCGCCGTGATCATCCCGGCGGGCCTCTCGACCTTCTACTTCTTCGACGGCATGGTGGCGGGCTCGGCGCCGTTCGTGCCCGTTAAGGTGATATCCGACATCGCCTTCCTGACCTACTCGGCGCATGTCGACTACAACGACGTCGCGCCGTCCGGGACCGCCCCCGACTTCATCGACTGCTACCAGGTGAACAACGGCGTCTTCGGCAAGCAGACACCGATCGTCCGCACCATCGCGCCCGACCCCGTCTTCGTGCGCTGGGACTGGCTCGACTCGAACAATGTCCCGTCCCTGGGGGCGACGTCGGTGATGGCGAACCGCGACGAGGCGTACCGTGCGGTCACGTGGCCGCTGGCGCAGACCGCGCCGACCGTTTCGCCGGCGGTGATCAGCACCTTCTGGAACCCGATCGACCTGTTCACTTGGCTCTCGGAACCGTACCGGACCCTGAACGGGTTGAGCACCGGCGCCATGCTGGGTGGCGTCGATCGGATGGTGCTGGTGGTGCGCAAGGGCTGGTTCCAGCAGAACAACTGGCGGTCGTGGATCTGGCCGTCGGGATCGATCGGCCTGTCGCTCGGCGAGTTCGCCCCGCACGCGGTGATTGCCGAGGAGGGGTGGTACGGCGTCTCGACCCACGAGCTGGGCCACACCTACCGTCTCAGCCAGCACAAGTGCAGCCACGACAGCTTCAACGTCGGCTGCCGCGACGAGTACACGATATCGGCCGCCGACGGCGCGCCGTTCCTCGCCCGTGGTCTCGACGTGACCGGGGCGATCTTCAATACCGGCAGCGGCGACGGCGGCGCCGGCTGCCCGGCCCCGACACCGGGCACGCGGGAGGTCTGCCGGCGCAACATCATGGACGCGCAGAACGGGTCCTATTTCAACAACTGGACCGACACCTTCACGCTCAACTTCCTGACCGGGACATTCCGGATGGGAGCCGACCCGGAGATGGTCAACCTGAGCGGCTGGGTACACACGACCAACGGCTGGGATCCCGGTCAGCTGTCGATCCTCGAGGGAAGCCTCGATTTCTCCTACCACTCCTTCGGCGTCCCCGACCTCGAGGACCCGTTGCAGTCGTTCCCGCCGCGGCCCTACAGCGGCGACGGCCCGTTCGCCGTCCGCCTGAGTGGCGAGAGCGGCGAGCACACCTACCGCTTCATGCCGCCCTTCGTCACCGAGGGCGACACGGCCCCGCGCGAGGGGGCCTACTTCTCGTTCTTCGTGCCGTGGGACCCGACCACCTACCACGTCGCGCTCTACGGCCCGGCCGACGTCCGCAACACCAGTTGCGAGGACGGCTCGTGCGCCGAGGTGCTGCTGTACGAGCGCTACATCAAGCCGGGCCCGCCACAAATCATGGCGCTGGCCGCCGGCAGGGACATCGCGCCGATCCCGGGAGGGAACGCGCCGGCTCCGAGCATCGGCCCGGGGCACGACGTGGTCATCGCCTGGAGCGCCAGCGACACGCTGCCTCTGGCGACGGGCGGCGGCGCCACCGCCGCCGCGAGCGCGAGCGCGACCGCGACTGCTCCAGGGGCGGCAGCGCCCGGCACCGGCGACCTGCGCGCCGTCCTGCTGCTGCGGCGCGCCGGAACGGCCGGTGTGCCGGGCGGGCCCGGCGGCTCGGGCGGGCCCGGCGCCGGCGCCGCCCCTCCGTGGCTGCCGTACACCTTCGAGGACCCGGGGCCCGAGGTGCGCATCCCGTACGCGCTTCTGGCCGACGCCCCCGGCGCTTACGAGGCCCAGCTCATCGTCTCGAACGGCCTGCTGAGCACCACCTTCACGAGCGGCACGCTGTTCAGCGTCGTGCAGGGGAGCGACTGCCAGGCCGACCCGACCCCCGGCGCTCCGTGTGACGACGGCAATGCCTGCACGCGCGACGATCAATGCGTGCAGGATCCGTTCGCCGGTGTCGTCTGCCGTGGCACGCCTTTCGGCTGCGACGACAACGACCCCTGCACCGTCGACAGCTGCAACCCGGCCCCTGCCTGCCTCGTGCCCGACAACGGCGAGGGGACGGCCGACCTGCCGCCGCAGGGATGCGCGTATGCCGGTCTCGACGACATGCAGATCCTCAACGGCCTCCCGGCCGGCAGCAGCATCGACATCGCCGCGACGCAGCGCGATTTCACCTGTCCCACCTCGTCGGCAGTCTGCTCGTTCGCGCCACCCGTCCCCGGCGTCGACTGCGACGCCGCCGGTGGCACGCTCGGCGGCGAGATGGCCTGCGCCGACTCGACCCTGGCGATGCACATGACCGGCACCGGGGCGCTGCTCGGCTTCAACCGCACCATCAATCTCGCGACCGGTCTCGAAATGCACATGGCGCCGCACAACCCGGGCGACCCGGTGCAGTCATTCGGCACCGACCTGTTCCGCCGGTACGGCCAGATCACCTCGCTGGACGGCGATCCCGATTTCGATCTGTTCCGCCTGGTCGCGGGGAGCGACTTCGGCCTGCCGAGTCCCGGGCACACGACGCTCACCCGCACCGCGACCGGCGACTGGGAGGTCGACAGCTACATCGACATCACCTACCGCATCGACTACATCGGCACGTCGACCGGCGCGCTCGCAGGGATGTCGGGCTCGACGACCGGGACGGTGCGCTTCCGGACCGGGGGCGGCGAGTGCCTGCACACCCCGGTCGTCTGCGACGACGGCAACGCCTGCACCGTCGACGCCTGCAGCCCGACCAGCGGCGCCTGCACCTTCACGCCGGCGCCGGCCGCCGTCTGCAGCGACGGCAGCGCCTGCACGATGGACGATCGCTGCGTGCAGGATCCGACCGGCGGCATCTCCTGCCACGGTACCCCGGTCACGATGAGCGAGCCCGCCCCGGCGATGTTCGGCTTGCCCGCGGCGCTCGGGTGGCCCGCGACGCTCGACGCGACCCACTGGAACACCTACCGCGGCACCATCCCGGGCACGATGCTCGGCAGCCGGCCACCGGGTGCTGTCTACGACCAGGCTTGCTTCGAGAGCGCCGACGCGCAGGGCGACGGGCCGACGCTGACCACCGACGCGTCGGTGCCGGAGGTCGGGACCGGTTTCTACTACCTGGTCAGCGGCGAAGGGGCCTGCGGTGAGAGTCCGATAGGGCACGCCTCGTCCGGGGCCGAGGTGCCGAACGTCAGCGCCTGTCCGACCCCTCCGTAGGGGCCCCGCCGGGGTGGCGCGACCGGGACCACACGCAGGCGGCCAGCGCCACCCCCGGGACGATGAAAATCAGGAAGAACGGCGCGAACGACCGCAGCACGAATGCCGCCGTTCCGAAGACGATGTAGGCGGCCGCCACCACGCCGACCGCCTCGAGCCCGCCCGCGGCGCAGACCACGCCGGCGCGCGCCCGGCGCCATGTCAGCAGCACGATCGCCCCGAACGCCGCCATCGCCAGGCCGCCGAAGTGCCAGCCTGCCGCGAGCGCGCCGACCCGGTCGTCCGGCACGCACGCCGCGGCGAGCTGCGGGCGGATCGACGGCCAGCCGAGGAACGAGTGCGCCAGGCTGCTCAGCAGGAGGAACAGACCGGTGGCCAGCAGGAGATGGAGCTTCCAGGGGCTGACCGATGCCGGGGTCATCTCAGTTCACGCCGCAGGATCCGGGGCCGCGCGGGTCACCACAGGAACCGCAGCCGCCCGGGCCGCTGGCGCTGAACTCGTCGCCACCGGAGTCATCCCCCGAATCGCCGCCGAAGTCGCCTCCGAAGTCCGAGCCGAACGAGTCGGACGACTTGTCGCCGCCGTGCGCCGCGAATGTCGAGACCAGCTTCTCGAGATCGGCGCTGCCGCAGCCGGGGCAGGTCGGTTTCTCGCTGCCGAAGACAAGGTGCTCGAAGCGCTTCGAGCACTTGCGGCAGGAATATTCATAAAGTGGCATTGGAGATCTCCCATGCATCCGCAACGACTGATTATCACACACGGGGGGCAAGTTGTTGACAACGCTCGGCGGTTCGCGCTAACTAGCGCGGATGCCGCTCTCCCCACCGGCCTTCGATCTGCTGGCGTGGGACTCGGACCTGTTCGGGTTCCCGGTGGCACGCCTGCGCAGCCAGGCGTTGCGGGCCGACGCCCTGCCGGGGGCGGTGGGGGCTCTCAGGGATGAGGGAGTGCGACTCGTGTACGCGGTGACCGCCTGGGACGAGGAGGAGGCTCGAAGGGCGATCGAGCAGGCGGGAGGGCTACTGGTGGATCGGAAGGTGCGGTATCGGAAGCGGATCGCAGGGGCGATGGTCTTCCCCGCGCAAGTGGCGGCGTGGGCCGGCTCGGAGTGCACCGAGGAGCTCGAGTCGCTCGCGCTGGAGTGCGGTCACCTGTCCCGCTTTCGCATCGACCCGCGGGTGCCGCCCCACGTCTATCCCGCGCTCTACCGCGCATGGATACGACGCAGCGTGCGTGGTGAGATTGCAAGCGTGGTTCTGGTGTCGCGGGACGCAGAGGCGCTGACCGGGTTGATCACGCTCGACATCGATGAGACGACAGCCGAGGTCGGCCTGATGGCCGTCCGCGGCACGCACCGCCGGAGGGGGATCGGGGCCCATCTGATGCAGGCGGCGGAGGCCTGGGCCCACGGTCGCGGGGCGGAGACCCTGGAGGTGGTGACGCAGGGGGCCAACACCGGCGCCTGCGCTCTCTACGAAGTCTCCGGATCCCGGGTCGCGAGGGAAGAGGCGATCTATCACCTCTGGCTGGAGCCGGCACGGTGATCCCGTTCAACCGGCCGATTCTCCCCGCGCGTGCCGTGGAGTGCATGGTCGAGGCCTTCCGCTCGGGGAAGGTCTCGGGTGACGGGATCTTCTCGCGCAAGTGCGAGACCTTCTTCCAGGAGCGGTACGGCAGTCCGCGCTGCCTGCTGACCACGTCGTGCACCGACGCCCTGGAGTTCGCGGCGCTTCTGTGCCGGATTGAACCGGGCGACGAGGTGATCCTCCCGAGCTTCACCTTCCCCTCGACGGCCAACGCCTTCGCGTTGCGGGGTGCCACGCTCGTGTTCGTCGACAGCCTCCCGAATCACCCCAACATGGACGCGGCCCAGGTCGAGGCCCTGGTGACCGACCGGACTAGGGTCATCGCCCCAGTGCATTATGCCGGCGTCGCGGTCGACATGGACCCGATCCTGGCGCTCGCGAGGAAGCGCGGCCTCCGGGTGGTCGAGGACGCGGCCCAGGCCGTGGAAGCGACCTACAAGGGCCGTCCGCTGGGCACCCTGGGCGACCTGGCCGCCTTCTCCTTTCACGAGACCAAGAACATCCACTGCGGCGAGGGTGGCATGCTCGCGGTGAACGATACGGCTCTGGTGACGCGCGCCGAGATCGTCCGGGAGAAGGGAACCAACCGCAGCGCGTTCTTCAGGGGCGAGGTGGACAAGTACGGCTGGGTGGATGTCGGATCATCGTTTCTGCCATCCGACATCCTGGCCGCCGTCCTGTGGGCCCAGCTCGAAACGCTGCGCGAGATCTGCGATCGACGTCTGGCCATCTGGAACCGCTACTGCGCCGCGCTGGCCCCATTGGAAACCGCAGGGGTGGCGACGTTGCCGCGGATTCCCTCCTATGCGGGCCACAATGCCCACATGTTCTATCTGAGTCTCGCGGACGAGGCGACGCGCAAGCGGCTCGGCGCCCACCTGAAGGCGCGCGATATCCTGGCGGTGTTCCACTACCAGTCCCTGCACCGGAGTCCGTACTTTGCGGGGCGGCATGACGGTCGCACTCTTCCGAACAGCGATCGGTACAGCGACTGTCTTCTGCGTCTGCCGCTCTTTCACGACCTGACCAACGAGTCACAGGACCAGGTCATCGGCGCCCTCGGCTCCTTCTTCGGCATCCGGCACGCCTGAGGTCATGGGCGCGCGGGAAAGCGGCACCCCGACCCCGGAAGCATGGCTGGAGTTGTCGCGGCAGATCCAGGATCTCCTGACGATAGCGATTCGGCGATCCGAATGGAACCCGGGGCGGCTGCTGCAGATCGCCAGGCTCGCCGGGCGCCTAGCGTGGAACGCCCACCCGGGCTCCTTCGTGCTCGCGGAAGTCGAGCGCGCCCTCAGGGACATGCCGGCACTCGATCGCGGCGCCCCCGCTGCGTTGCCTGCCGCCGGATCGATCGCCGGCCGGACCCTGCACGTTCTCACGGAGGCCTACGAGATCGGCGGGCATACTCGACTGGTCCGCCGCTTCATCCAGGCCGCGGAGGAAGATGCCGCGGTGGTCCTCGTCCGCCAGCGCGCGGCATTCTCTCCCGCGTGGGTCGCGCCCGGACGAAAGTCGGTGCCGGTGATCGACCTCGAGACGCTCGGCGTCAGGGACGAGGTCCGGAAGGTCGCAGCACTGCGCCACCTGTTCCAGGAAGCCGCGAGGGTGGTCCTGCATATTCACCCGGACGATGCCGTCTCGGTGGCGGCCGCCGGCCGGGCGCCGGAGGCTGACATCCGCTTCTACAACCATGCCGATCATGTCGCATGGTTGGGGGCCGCGCTCCCGTCGCTGTTGATCAACGCTCGCGCGAGCGGGGCGCGTCTGGCGGTCCGACGCCGGGGCGTGCCGGAAAGCCGCCACGCGTTGTTACCCGTTCCGCTCGAGGTTCCCCGCCCTGTCAGCCGGCACGACGCCCGCGCGCGGCTCGGGATCGGCGCGAGCCAGAGACTGATCCTGACCGTGGCGTCGGCCTATAAGTACAACCCGGTTGGCGGACGGTCGCTCGTCGAAGCGCTGACTGCGGCGCTCGAGCGGCCGGACATCACGCTGGTGGCCATCGGCCCAGGCCCGGCGCATCCGGTCTTCGCTCGACTGGCCGATCGATTCCCCGGCCGCGTGCAGTCCCTCGGTGTGATCCCCGACCCGTATGATTTTCGAGCGGCGGCTGACCTCTACCTGGACAGCTATCCTTTCTGCTCCCCGACTTCCCTGTTCGAGAGCGCCTTGGTGGGCACCCCGGTCGTGGCCTTCCAGCCCGACTTCGAGGCGCTCGAGGTTCTCTACAACCAATGCCCCGGAGTGAATCGGGGCGATTTCGCCGCGGGCGATCCCACCCTGTTCGCGCGTCTGGTGTCGGACCTGCTGGACTCTCCGGCGCGCCGGGACTCGATGCTGCACGCATTTCAACGCGGCGTCGGCCCCTCCCTCCCCGAAGCATGGAAGGCGACCTGGGCCGGAATGCTCCCACGGCGATCACGCGGCGGAGACTGGACGGCCCCCGAAATTCCCGTGGAGCCGAAGCTGCTCGATCGGGTGTTGGCGGGTCTCGGCAGGAATCCCCGCGACCTGCTCGGGCAATCGGGCTGGAAGGTCACGGGGATTCGCACCCGGCTGCGGGTCCTGGCCTTGCGGTTGCGCCATCGAGCTGCCGTTCAGCGCTTGATCCAGTAGCGGCAGTCCTTGTCCACGTGACTCAGGAAGATCTTGAGGCCGCGGGCGGCTATGAACTGGTCCACGGCCTTCCGGCATCCATCGTAGGTCGCGTAATCGTCGATGATGACGATGCCGCCGCTCACCACATGGTCGTAGTGGTAATCCAGGCAGATCTTGGTCGATGCATACCAGTCCCCATCGAGCCGGAGGATGGCGATGGGCCCGATCGTGGGCGCGACCGTCGGTACCGTGTCCTGGAACCAGCCCTGATGGTAGTGGATTCTCTCCGGTGGATAGCCGATGGTCCCTTCGAGCAGACGGCGATTGTCCTCCAGGGTGCCGGGACCGCCCATGGTGTCGTAGAAGCCGATGAGGGGACACAGGCGCCCTTCGCTCCCGCCTTTCCCGTCGGTCCACTTGCGGGTTTCCTGGACCGCGCGCGCGCCATCGACCTGCGCGTCGGGCTCGCAGATTTCGGTATAGGCGTCGAAAAGGTGTAAATCGCGCCGCACCGCGCCGTGTCGGAGATTCGCCAGGGCCATCAGTCCGATGGCGCCTCCTTTCCAGACGCCACATTCGACAAAGGCCCCGGTCAAGCCGGTGGTTTCGCAGTAGCGCACCTGCTGGTACAGGGTCACCAGCCGCGGTATCGTGGTCATGGTGTGGCTGCGGATCACCCCGATCAGCTCCATCGCCTCGGCTTCGAAGTCGTAGCCGAGGGGACGGGGCGGCCGGTCCGCGCGTGCCCGCCTCAGCCCCGCGGCCTCAAGCAGGCTGCGCAGTGCCTTCTTCATCGCGACGCTTCTCTCCGTGCGGCTTCCTGAGGACCATGCGATAGTTGATGCACATCCCATGGCGGGTGTCCGGTTCGCGCTGGTCGAGCATGGTGAACAGTCGGGCGAGCAGACCGAACTGGATACGGAGCGCGAAGACCAGAAGGTGCAACGGGACGAAATCGTACCAGCGCGCTACCCGGGTCACATGCGAGGTCGACAGCTCCTGCGCCGCCATCGACAGCTGATGGGCGAGGGTCGCGTGATACCCCTCGAGCCATTCCAGCTCCTCCACCTCCAGCCCGGCCTGCTGGCCGATCCGGCGGAACCCCCACTGCGTGTAGCGAAAGAAGTCCTGCGGGCCTTCGTGCTCCTCGAAGAAGAGCGGGGCGCTGAGCCAGATCTCGCCGTCGTCCTTCAGCACCCTCGAAAACTCCCGGAGCACCGCCTCCGGGTCGGGCACATGCTCCAGCACCTGCGTGCACATGATGCGGTCGAAGCGGCGGGCGGCCACGGGGATGTTGCTGAGATCGCACGCGTAGGTCGGGGGGTGGTAGCTGGACTCGTTTTTCAGGTGGTCGGCCGATTCGTATTGCGTGTGGGCGAGGTGGTGCCGGAAGGGGGCGAGGCCCGAGCCGGCGTCCAGGACAATAGCGCCCGCAGGCGTCGCCCTGGCCTTCTCCGAAATCCAACGCTCGAGATGCCGCACTCCCGACGGATTCTGCTGCCACCTCACGGCGCACAGGGAATTTCGCAGCGATCTCAGGGGGCGCGTCAGGCGCCTCATCTGCTTCCTCAAGGGACCTCCCTGTGCCCGAGGGACCTCGCAACTGTCCCTCCCTGACGAGCATGCGGCGTGACAAGTAGCACAGCGCGCAGACGATCGCAACCGATCCGCCTCGCCGCGCCGCTGCTGTGCTACCTTACCCGGCCATGACCGCCAGCGCCGCCGCTCCCGACCTGAGCGTCGTGATCCCGACCTACGGCAAAGCCGACACCCTGCCGCTGGTCCTGCGCCACCTCGAGGCGCAGACCCTGCCCCTCGACCGCTTCGAGGTCGTGGTGATCGACGACGGTTCGCCTGACGACACCGCCGCGCGGCTGCGCGATCTCGCCGCGGCAACCCGCCTGCACTTGCGCTACATGGTGCAGGAGAACCGGGGCGTTTCGGCGACCCGCAACCGGGGCGCGCGCGAGGCCCGCGGCTCAATCGTGCTGCTGATTCAGGACGATATCCTTGCGGCGCCCGACATGCTCGAGCGCCACCTGGCGATCCACCGCCGGCATCCGGAGGTGACGGCCGCCGCGGTCGGCCGCGTCACCTGGCCGCCGGACTGGCAGGTCGATCACTTCATGCACTGGCTCGACAACGGCGGCCCGCAGTTCCGCTATCACCAGGTGCACGGGCGGACGACGGTCACCTTCAAGCACTTCTACACCTGCAATGTGTCGCTGAAGCGGCAGGCGCTCCTCGATCACCCGTTCGACGAGGCGATCGTCTACGGGTTCGAGGACCTCGAGCTGGCCTGGAGGCTGCAGCAGCGCGGCTTCGTATTCCACTTCGACGAGCAGGCGCTCGGCTGGCACCACCACAAACGGTCGTTCGAAGACTACCAGCGGCGCCAGTTCAAGGCCGGCCAGTCGATGTACGTCGCCTTCCGGAACCAGCCGGATCTGATCGGCAAGACCGGGATCACCCACATCCCGGCGTCCAAGCGGCTGCGCACGCGGCTGCGCGGCGCCGTCCTGCCGGTGGCGCGGGCGCTGGGTGCCAGGCGCATGGTCGAGAAGTACTGGCGCGCCGTTCTCGACGAAGCGCTGGTGCGCGGCTACCGCCAGGCGATGGCGCGCGACCCCAAGGCCGCCGGTCGCGCGGCGCGCGCATGAGCAAAGGCCGGGGCGACCCGCAGCACCCTGAACCGGACAGGCCGCCCCCCGCCACCCGCTACCGCGCCGATCCGCTGCGAACGGCGGCGCCCGGGGATCGGCCGCAGGCTTTCCGCGAGGTCTACGACGACATCCTCAGGGGGGTCCTCGAGAGCCGCGGAGCGGACGCGAAGGCTCTGCGTCTCGGCGCCAACGACAACATCGCCCGCTTCATCCGCGCCGCCGCCGGCGGCGGCCTCACGATCCTCGAGGTCGGCTGCGCCTTCGGCGCGACCGCCCAGCAGGTGGCGCGCGGGCAGCGGGCCCTCGTCGGGATCGATGCCGCGCCGGTGGCGATCGAGACCGCCCGCCGGCTTGCCGGCGATCAACCCAACCTGAGCTTCGAGGTGATGGACGCGACGCGGCTGCTGTTCCCCGACGGCCGCTTCGACCTGGTCTATTCGATCGACCTCATCGAGCACCTGCACCCGGACGACGTCGCCCGCCACCTCCTCGAGGTGCGGCGGGTGCTCGCGCCGGGCGGACGTTACATCGTGAAGACGCCGAGCGTGCTCACCGGGCCGCACGAAGGCGAGGACCCGGGCACGCAGGGGTTTCTGCACTTCCAGGAGTACCGCTACGGCACGCTGCTGCCGCTCCTGCGCGCGGCCGGCTTCAGGCGCTGCCGCGCGCCGGCGTTCAGCATGCGCCTGTCGTGCCGGATCCCCGGACGCTCGCGCTGGCCGGCAGCGGCCAACCTCCTGGCCGAGCGGCTGGCGCTGGTGGCGCCGCTGCGCAGCCCGGTCTCGAAGCGCCTGGCGCGCCTGCTCGGGGTGAAGCAGGTCGTCGTGACCGCGGGGAAATAACCTCCCCGACGCGGCCTTCTCGTGGCACATCGCTTGCTCGATCGACAGGGCAGCGACCCACATCGATGTCACGCCCAGGCGTGACGGGGAGGCGAACCATGACGATACTCCGAAGAACCGCCGGAATCGTCTGCGCCGCTCTCGCCGTCGCCGCCCTTCTCGGGCTGGCGACACGCGCGACAGCGCAGCAACAGGAACCCAAGGGTGCCAAAGCGGGCCAGGTGCCGTCGGGTGATCTGCCGAAGCCGCTGATCATTCCCGACGCCGACAGGAAGCGGCCCAATCCTGTTCCCAACGTACCCGAGGCGATCGAGTCCGGGAAGAACCTCTACGCCAGCCAGTGCGCCATGTGCCACGGCGCCAAAGGCGACGGCCGCGGCGATCTCGCCGTGAGCATGGGCTGGAAGATCGGCTCGTTCACGACGGCGGCGTGGCAGGCGAAGCGCACCGACGGCGAGCTGTTCTACATCCTGTCGCAGGGGCACGGTGACATGCCCGCCGAGAAGCGGCTCGCCGATCAGAACAAGTGGGAGATCGTGCGCTACATCCGCACGCTCGGCCCCGCCACGACACCCGCCCCGCCGAAGAAGTAGCAACGACGCAATCCCTTCGCCACATGGCAGGCGGGCCGCAGAAGGTGCGGCCCGCTTCGTCCCGGCGCTCCTCGTCGCGCACGCCCTCGCGGCGATAACCCTAGGGCCACGCGGGGTTTCGCAAACTCGGTCGTGCCGCCCCGTGGCATGGACCCTGCTATTTGCCTCACTGCGGATTGGGACACGAGGTCACGGGACGTACGTCGAGTCGGAGGATTTCATGGCCGGAGCCGAGACGCGTGGTTGGGTTGTCATCAACGCCGAGGAATGCAAGGGGTGCGGGATGTGCATCGCCGCGTGCCCGGTGGGCGCGCTGAACTTCTCGCCCGAGTTCAACCACCAGGGTTACCACCCGGTGCGCTACGCCGGCGAGGGGTGCCTGGCGGACAGTCACTGCTTCTATGCCTGCCCCGAGCCCGGGGCCATCGCCGTCTACAGGAGCGACGCCAATGAAAAACCCGCCGCCTGAGACCGGGCCACGGCTCGGTGGCCGCGCGCTGCCGCGCCTGATGAAGGGGAACGAGGCGGCCATCTACGGGGCGCTGCTCGCCGGCTGCCGGTCGTTCTACGGCTACCCGATCACGCCGGCCTCCGAGCTGGCCGAAACGGCGGCCAAGCTCTTCCCGCTGTGTGGCGGGACCTTCCTGCAGGCGGAGAGCGAGATCGCCGCCATCAACATGCTCTATGGCGCCGCCAGTGCCGGCGAGCGCACCATGACCGGATCGTCGAGCCCGGGTATCTCCCTGATGATGGAGGGCGTGTCGTACTCCGCCGGCTCCGAGCTGCCGATCGTGGTCGTCGACATCATGCGCGGCGGGCCCGGTCTCGGGAACATCGGGCCGGAGCAGGCCGACTACTTCCAGGTGGTCAAGGGGGGCGGGCACGGCTCGTACCGCATCATCACCCTGGCGCCGTCGTCGGCGCAGGAGATGGCCGACCTGACAATCCTGGCCTTCGACCTCTCCGACAAATACCGCAACCCGGCGTTCCTGATCGCCGACGGTTTCGTCGGCCAGACGATGGAGCCGGTGGCCCTGCCGCTCGACATCGTCGCGCCGCGCCCGCGACCGTGGGCGGTGCAGGGCGACGCCGCAACCCGTCACAACCTGATCTCGTCGATCTTCCTGTCGCACGACGCCCTCGAGCGCCACGAGCAGAGGCTGCAGGCGAAGTACGAGGTGATCCGGGCGCGCGAGGTGCGCTACGAGGAGATCCTCACCGACGACGCCGACATCGTGCTGGTGGGCTACGGCATCGTCGCCCGGGTGCTGCGCCGCGCCGTGAACCTGCTCCGTGAGGAGGGGATCAAGGCCGGCCTGCTGCGGCCGATCACCGTCTGGCCGTTCCCGGAGACCGAGATCCGGACGCTGTCCTCGAGCCTCGAGGCGATGATGGTCGTCGAGCTGAGCGCCGGGCAGATGGTCGAGGATGTGCGGCTGGCCGTGGGCGAGCGCTGCCCGGTGCACTTCTACGGCCGCATGGGCGGCAACGTCCCGACCGCCGAGGACATCGTCGAGCAGGTCTGCAAAGCAATCGGTCCGATGCGGCACCGCGAGTACGTCGACGTCTGGTCGGTGACCGCGGCCGCCGGGATGGAAGCCGCCGCGTCGGAGTCGCCCGCCGCGGTGGAGCTGCTTTCCGCGGCGGAGCCGCCCGCCGCGGGGGAGGGGAAGCGCCATGCCACTGCTGCGTGAACGGCCGGCCTCGTTCTATCCCACCTTCGAGCGCAAGACCGGGGACAAGACGGTCACCCACTACTGCCCGGGCTGCGGCCACGGCAACGTCCATAAGTACATCGCCGAGGCGATCGATGATTTCGGCATCGCCGACCGGACCATCTTCATCAATCCCGTTGGCTGCTCGGTGTTCGCCTACTACTACCTCGACATCGGCCACATCCAGGCGCCGCACGGCCGCGCGCCGGCGGTCGCCACCGCGGTGAAACGCGCCCATCCCGACAAGATCGTCCTGGTCTACCAGGGTGACGGCGACCTGGCGGCGATCGGCGGCAACGAGATCCTGCAGGCGGCGGGCCGCGGCGAGCATCTCACCTGCATCTTCATCAACAACGCGCTGTACGGGATGACCGGCGGCCAGCTCGCCCCGACCTCGCTCATCGGCCAGGTCACCACGACCACGCCGCGCGGGCGCGCCTCCGACCAGGAGGGGTACCCGATGAAGATATGCGAGCTGTTCAACGGTCTCGAGGCGCCGGCCTATCTCGAGCGCGTCGCCCTCGGCGATGCGAAGCACGACCTCATGGTCCGCAAGGCGGTGCGCAAGGCGATCAAGAACCAGATGGAGGGTAAGGGGTTTTCGCTGGTCGAGATCCTGTCGCCCTGCCCGACCGGCTGGAAGCAGGAGCCGCCGGCGGCGGCGAAGTGGGTGCTCGAGACCATGACGAAGACCTTCCCGCTCGGTGTCGTGCGCGACCGATCGGGCGCGACGCCCGGGCCGCACCTGATCACCGGGCACCGCTTGCCGCTGGCGCCCGAGGAGGTGCCGCGGGTCCTCGGTCTGCGCAACGGCGCGCACGGTCTCGACGCCGAGGCAATCGCCGGCTGGAACCGCGAGGCGATCGAGCCGCGCTACCGCAACCCGCGCGTGAAGGTGGCGGGGTTCGGCGGCCAGGGGGTGCTGCTTCTCGGCACGGTCATCGCCGAGGCCGGGATGCTGACCGGCCGCGGGGTGTCGTGGCTGCCGTCGTACGGGCCGGAGATGCGCGGCGGCACGGCGCACTGCCACGTCATCCTGAACGACGGCGAGGTCGACTCGCCGCTGGTCAGCAAGGCGACCGTGCTGTTCGCCTTCAACTCGCCGTCGCTGCACAAGTTCGCCGGCGACGTGGGCGAGGGGGGCATCGTCATCTACGACTCGGGTCTGATCACCGATCCGCCGGCGATGCCCGGCCGCGAGGTGATCGGCATTCCCGCGACCGCCATCGCCGAGCGCTGCGGCTCGGCGCGCATGGCCAACGTCGTCGCGATCGGAGCCTGGATCGGCCGGACGAAGATCCTGCCGCCGGCCGCCGTGCGCGCGGCGCTCGAAGACCACGGCTTCAAGCCCGACAAGGTGGAGCAGAACGTCAAGGCGCTCGACGAGGGCATGCGCTACCGGCCATGAGCAACGAAGACGCTCCAAACCCGGCGGCGTGGGGGGGACGACCATGATCATCGGCGTGCCGCTCGAACGGGACCCGACTGAAAACCGGGTCTCCCTCACTCCCGCCGGGACCCGCACCCTCGTGCACCACGGCCACATGGTCGTGGTGGAGTCGGGGGCCGGGCGCCAGTCGCGCTTCACGGACGACGAGTATGTCGCCGCCGGTGCCCACCTCGTGTACGACCACGAGGAGGTCTTCGGCCGGGCCGACCTGGTCATGAAGGTGACGGCGATCAGGCCGCCGGAAGTGCCGCTGCTGCGCGAGGAGCAGATCGTCTTCGGTTTTCACCACCTGGCGGCGGCCAGCCGCGATCATCTCAACGCCCTGCTGCAGCGCGGCGTCACGTTGATTGGCTTCGAGGTCACCGAGGATGCCGCGGGCGACGTCCCCATCCTGCACGCCATGAGCGAGATTGCCGGGCAGCTGGCGGTCACCGTGGCGGCCCACCGTCTCGAGACCCGCGGCGGCGGACGGGGGATCCTCCTCGGCGGCTCCACCGGCATCCCGCCGGCGCACGTGGTCGTGCTGGGGGCCGGTGTCGCCGGCACCTGGGCGGCGCGCACGGCGCTCGGCAACGGCGCCCAGGTGACCATGCTCGACACCCGTCTCGGGGCGCTGCGCCGGGCCGAGGAGATCTTCGGCCGCAGCGTGATCACCGAGGTGGCGCACCTGTTCTCGATCACCCGGGCGGTGTCGTACGCCGATGTCCTCATCGGCGCCATCCTGCTGCGCGGCGAGCGCACGCCGCACGTGGTGACGCACGCCATGGTGGGCGGCATGAAGAAGGGCGCCGTCATCATCGACGTGTCGATCGACCAGGGGGGCTGTGTCGAGACCAGCCGGCCGACCTCCCTGCAGGACCCGGTGTTCGTCGAGGACGGGATCATCCATTACGCGGTGCCGAACATGGCGTCGGCCGTGGCGCGGACCGCGTCCCTGGCACTCACCTACGCGGCCCTGCCGTTCGTTCAGACCCTCGCCGACATGGGACTCGAGCCGGCGCTCGCCCAGGAGGCGGGGCTCGCCCGCGGCGTGTACGCCTATCGCGGCGAGCTGGTCTCGGCGAGCGTGGCGCGGGCCTTCGGGCTGCGAACGGGCACGCTCGCGACGCTCCTGGGCACGGCCCGGGGGCACGCGGAGTCCGGATCGCGCCACAGGACACCATGAGCACCTGGACCGACCTGTATCGTTCCAAAGTCACCACGGCCGAGAAGGCGGTCGAACGGATCGCCTCCGGGGACCGGGTCTACATCCATCCCGGCGCGGCCGAGCCGGAGGTGCTGGTGCGGGCGATGATCGCCCGGGCGCCGGCGCTGCGCGACGTCGAGGTCATCCATCTGATGACCCTGGGAGAGGCGGGTTACGTCCGTCCGGGTATGGAGCCGCACTTCCATCATGTCGCGATGTTCGTCGGCGGCAACGTCCGCGAGGCGGTGAACACCGGGCGCGCCGACTACATCCCGATTTTCCTGGGGGAGATCTCGGCCCTGTTCACCGGCGGCATGCTGCCGGTCGACGTCTGCCTGATCCAGGTGTCGCCGCCCGACGAGCACGGCTTCTGCTCGTTCGGCGTCGGCGTCGACACCACCAAGGCAGCCGCCTCGGTGGCGCGCACCATCATCGCCGAGGTCAACACCGAAATGCCGCGGACGCTGGGCGACTCGTTCATTCACGTCCGCAAGCTGGACTCGATCGTCGAGAGCAGCCGGCCGATCCTCGAGCTGCCGCGCAAGCCGTCGTCCGACCTGCACCGGCAGATCGCCCGGCACGTCGCCGGTCTGATCGAGGACGGCTCCACGCTGCAGATGGGGATCGGCGGCATCCCCGACGCCGTGCTCGAGGCGCTCTCCGGTCACAAGGACCTCGGCATCCACACCGAGATGTTCTCGGACGGCGTGGTCGACCTGATCGAGGCGGGGGTCATCAACAACGAGCGCAAGAGCCTGCACCGCGGCAAGGTGGTTTCCGGCTTCATGATGGGGTCGCAGAGGCTCTACCGGTTCGTGCACAACAACCCGATCATCGAGCTGCACCCGAACGAGTACACCAACGACCCGTTCATCATCGCCGCCAACGATCGCATGGCGGCGATCAACTCGGCGCTTCAAGTGGATCTGACGGGGCAGGTCTGCTCGGATTCGATCGGCAGCGACATCTACAGCGGTTTCGGCGGGCAGCTCGACTTCATCCGGGGGGCGGCCCGGTCGAAGGGCGGCAGGCCGATCATAGCCCTGCCCTCCACCGCGAAGGACGGCCGCCTGTCGCGCATCGTTCCCGTTCTCGACCCGGGGGCGGGCGTCGTGACGACGCGGGCCGACGTGCACTACGTGGTGACGGAGTTCGGGGTGGCGCAGCTGCACGGCCGCACGCTGCGGCAGCGCGCCGAGGCGCTGATCGCCATCGCGCACCCGGACTACCGCGCGATGTTGACGGAATTCGCCGAACGGCGGCACGAGCACGGCGGCACGAGGCCGCGGGCAGTGCTGGCGGCCGGCGGGCGTTGAGCGGCCCGGGTGGCCGCCAGGAGCAGCCATGAGCGAGCAGGTCGTGTACTTCAACGGACAGTTCATGCCGGAATCCCAGGCGCGTGTTCCGCTTCTGACCCATGCCCTGCACTACGGCACCGGGGTCTTCGAGGGGATCCGCGCCTACCATGACGAGGGCACCGGCGAGGTGATGCTGTTCCGCGCCACCGATCACTTCGTGCGGATGACCCAGAACGTGAAGTTCCTCAACATCAAGCTGCCGGCCTCCGCCGCCGAGCTGACCCAGATCGCGAGCCGGTTGATTCGACTGAACGCCTTCACGACCGACGTGTACGTTCGTCCTATCGCCTACAAGTCCACCACCAAGATCGGCGTCACGCTGCCGCCCGACGATGCCTTCGCGATGATCGCGGTGCCCATGGGGGACTACCTCGACACCCGCAAGGGTCTGCACTGCGGCATCTCGTCGTGGCGCCGGCTCCAGGACAACTCGATTCCGTGCCGCGCCAAGATCTGCGGCGCGTACGTCAACTCCGCCCTCGCCGCCCAGGAGGCGCGCGATCGCGGTTTCGACGAAGCCATCTTCCTCAACGAGGCCGGCAGCGTGGCCGAGGGCAGCGCGATGAACATCTTCATCGTGCGCGACGGCCGCCTCATCACCCCCGACGTGTCCGAAGGGATCCTCGAGGGAATCACCCGCGACACGGTCATGCGGCTGGCGCGCGAGCTCCTCGACATTTCGACCGAGGAGCGGGCGGTGGACCGGGCCGAGCTGTACGTTGCGGATGAAGTCTTCCTGTGCGGGACCGCGGCGCAGGTCGCGCCGGTGACGCGCGTCGACGGGCGCCCGATCGCCACCGGAACATCCGGCCCGCTCACTCTTCAGATACAGGCGCTTTATGAACGCGTGGTGCGCGGCCGGATTCCGCAGTACCGGGCGTGGATCGAGCCGGTGTACGGCTACGCCCGCACCGCGGAATTCGCGGCCGCCGCTCACGCGTAATGGAGAACTCCGCCATGGATCTTCGAAGCGATGCACTCAGCTACCACCGGGGCGGACGCCCCGGCAAGATTGAAGTGGTGTCAACCAAGCCCTGCGCGACCCAGCGCGACCTGTCGCTGGCGTACACCCCCGGTGTGGCCGAGCCGTGCCGCGAGATCGCGAAAAATCCCGAGGCCGTCTACGAATACACCTCCAAGGGAAATCTGGTCGCCGTCGTGTCCAACGGAACGGCGGTGCTGGGGCTGGGTCACATCGGCCCGGCGGCCGGCAAGCCGGTGATGGAGGGGAAAGGGGTCCTGTTCAAGAGATTCGCCGACGTCGACGTGTTCGATATCGAGATCGACTCGCTCGACCCGAAGGAGATCATCCGCACGGTCCAGGTGCTCGAGCCGACCTTCGGCGGCATCAACCTCGAGGACATCGCCGCTCCCGACTGCTTCATCATCGAGGAAGAGCTCGTCCGCACGATGGGCATCCCGGTCTTCCACGACGACCAGCATGGCACGGCGATCATCTCCGGCGCCGCGGTGTTCAACGCCCTGCAGCTGCAGGGCAAGGACCTGACCAAGGTGCGGGTGGTGTTCTCGGGTGCCGGCGCCGCCGCCATCGCCAGCGCCAAGCTCCTGCTCGCCCTCGGCATGAAACGCGAGCAGATCGTCATGCTCGACCGCGCCGGGGTCATCTACAAGGGCCGCGGCACCAAGATGAACCCGTACAAGGAGCTGTTCGCCACCGACGAGAAGGCCCGCACCCTGGCCGAGGCGATGCGCGGGGCGGACGTCTTCATCGGCCTGAGCGAGGCCAACCTCGTGACCCCGGAAATGGTCGCGTCGATGGCCCCGAAGCCGGTCATCCTGGCGATGGCCAACCCCGACCCGGAAATCGCGTACGAGACCGCGCGCCGCGTGCGTTCGGACCTGATCATGGCGACCGGCCGCAGCGACTACCCGAACCAGGTCAACAACGTCCTGGGCTTCCCTTTCATCTTCCGCGGCACCCTCGATGTGCGGGCTCGCGCCATCAACATGGAAATGAAGCTGGCGGCCCTGCACGCGCTGGCCGATCTGGCCCGCCAGTCGGTGCCCGAGAGCGTGCTCCGCGCCTACAACCAGGGGCACTTCCACTTCGGGCCCGAATACATCATCCCGAAGCCGTTCGATCCGCGCGTCCTGCCGTGGGAGGCCACCGCCGTGGCGAAGGCGGCGATGGAGACCGGCGTAGCCCGCAAGCCGGTCGATATCGAGCAGTACCGTGAGAGCCTCGAGGCGCGCCTCGGGCCGGCGCGCGAGGCGATGCGCGGCATCATGCACCGCGCCCGCAAGGAACCGCGGCCCATCGTCTACCCGGAAGGGACGCATCCCAAGGTGCTGCGGGCGGCGGCCGAGGTCGTCGAGGACAAGATCGCCCGGCCGATCCTGCTCGGGCCGATCGATCAGATCAAGGCGGCGGCCCGCGAGCTCGAGGTGCCGCTCGACGGCATGACGCTGATCGACCCCACCTCATCTCCGAACGCTCAGGCGTATGCCGACGAGCTGTACGCGCTGCGGCAGCGCAAGGGGGTGGCGCGCGCCGATGCGCTGCGGCTGGCGACGCAGCCCGACATCTTCGGCGCCCTGATGGTGCGCCGCGGCGAGGCCGATGGCCTGGTCTCCGGATTGACCCAGCACTATCCCGACGTCATCCGGCCGCTGCTCCAGATCATCGGACCGCGGGCGGGCGTCAAGCACGTGGTGGGTGCTTTCCTGCTGACCTTCCGCAACCGCTCCTTCTTCGTCGCCGACACCACGGTCAACATCGACCCCGACGCCGAGACCCTGGCCGACATCGCCATCCTGACCGCCGAGCTGGCGCGCCGGTTCAACCTGATTCCGAGAATTGCCATGCTGTCGTTCTCGAACTTCGGCAGCGTCAACCAGCCGCTGCCGCGCATGGTGGCCGAGGCGACGCGTCTCGTCCGCGAGCGCGCGCCGGACCTGATCGTCGACGGCGACATGCAGGCCGACACGGCCGTCGCTCCGGAGGTCGCGCTGCAGCACTTCCCGTTCAGCGTCATCAAGGGGGACGCGAACGTGCTGATCTTCCCCGGCCTGGCCTCGAGCAACATCGGCCTCAAGCTCCTGCACCGCCTGGGGGGCGCCGAGGTCATCGGGCCGATCCTGGTCGGGATGAACCGCCCGGTGCACGTGCTGCACCAGGCGAGCGAGGTGTCCGACATCGTCAACGTCACCGCCCTGGCGGTCGCCGACGCGCAGCAGCTCCCGCGCGTCGAGCCGTCGGCGCGTCCGCCGGAGTTCCTGATCGTCGCCGCGAAGTCCGTGGCGGCGAAGCCGGCGGCGGATCTGGTGACGGCGGGACGCTGAATCGAGGACGGCCGGGGCCGCACCATGGGCCCCGGTCGCTCTCCAACGGAGGGCGGCATGGAGCGCGGCATCGAAGGGATGGAGTGGATGGCATCGAAGCCGAATCCTCATGACCCGGACAAGCGGATGCCGGCCGAACCCCCCGAGTGGGGGGGCACCGGTCTGTGCTCCGAAGCCCAGGCCGATGGCGTGCCCTGCACCGTCGTGGGGCGGCCGTGCGACACCTGCGCCAAGGCCGTGGCCGCTCGCGAAGCGCGGACCGGGGCGCCTTCCCGGCGCTGACAGCAGCCTCTCTATTCGGCGGAGGCGGCCCCACGGGAGCGGCCCCCGCGCCGCCCCGCGCGGGGCAGCGGGTCCGGGCGCGCGGATCGCGCGCGCCCTCCCCTCACCTCGCCCCTCGGGGGCCGCTGAAATGCGCGGCCTTGTCCCTCGGGGTCTCGGAGGCCCCGCGCGGGGCGGCGCGGGGGCCGCTCCGCGGCTCCGCTTGCGCCCGGGTAAAAAGACGCCGCCCTGCCCGACGACACCGGGCTACGCTGGCGGTTGGAATCGAACCTCAACCCGGTGCGGGGGGAGGGGTGCATGAAGCAGCGCATCGTGCTGGTCGTGGTGGCGGCCCTGGTGGCGGTGACGGGCTGTCTGACGGACTTCGGAGATGACGACGGCGGGTCGTTCCTCGCCCTGCCGTGCGAGGACCCCGTGCCGTTCGAGCCGCCGGGAATGGGGGCGGAGTACGCCGGCTATATCGTGAGGGTGCGCGAGGGTCTCGACGTCGCCGTCGAGGCGGCGCGCATCGAGGCGCAGTGCGTGATCCCGCTGGACAGCGTCTATCCCGATTCCTTCACGATCCCGAAGGTGAACGAGACTCAGATCGCCTGCCTGCGTTGCGACCCTGCTGTCGAGAGGATCTCGCCCAACTGGATCTACCGCCCGCTCTGACGTGGAGGAAACCTCGTCAGGCGCAGCCGGGCTTCATTGATTCGGACGAGCGGGATTCTCATTCCGAATCGATGCGAGCGCGCGCCGGCCGGTAGTGTCGAATGCGCCAACCGAGGCGCGACCCCCGTGCCGGCCCGCGCGGGGCCCCCGAGACCCTGAGGGACAAGCCCGCGCATTTCAGCGGGCCCCGAAGGGCGAGGTGAGGGGAGGGCGCGCGCAGGGCGAAGCCCGCGCCGCGCGCCCGGACCCGATGCCCCGCGCGGGGCGGCACGGGGGTCGCGCCGGGGATTTCGTGTACAGCGGTGAACCGGGTCGGTCGCGGCCTGGCGCCGTCAGGTCGTCTTGAGCTGCGACCGCCCGTCCTTGAGCCGCGCCCGCAGCGCTTCGTGCTCCATCTTCATCTCGGCCGGCAGGCGATCGCCGAAGCCGCCGAAGAACTCCTCCTGGCTCCGCAGGGCGCGCAGCCAGCCCTCGTTGTCGACCTCGAGCAGGCGATCGATCGCGGGCTGAGTCAGGCCGAGACCGCCCATCCCGATGGCCGACCTCGTCGGCATGAGACCGATCGCGGTCTCGTGCGCGTCGCCCTTGCCGCGGCAGCGCTCGATGATCCACTCCAGGACGCGCATGTTGTCGCCGAAGCCGGGCCAGATGAACTTGCCGTTCTCGTCGCGGTTGAACCAGTTGACGCGGAACACCTTGGGCGGGTTCGACAACCGGCGGCCGATCTCGAGCCAGTGGCCGAAATAGTCGCCCATGTTGTAGCCGCAGAAGGGGAGCATGGCGAACGGGTCGCGCCGCACGACGCCGACCGCGCCGGTGGCCGCGGCGGTGGTCTCGGAGGCCATCGTGGCGCCGAGGTAGGTGCCGTGCTGCCAGGAGAACGCCTCGTAGACCAGCGGGATGACGTTGGCGCGCCGCGCGCCGAACACGATGGCGCTGATCGGCACGCCCTTGGGGTTGTTCCACTCGTCGGTGTACGACGGCGCCTGGCGGATGCTGACGGTGAAGCGGCTGTTGGGGTGCGCCGCCGGTTCCTTGCTCTCCGGCGTCCAGGGGTTGCCCTTCCAGTCGATGGCGCGGGCCGGCGCCGCTTCGAGCCCCTCCCACCAGACCGTGCCGTCGTCGCGCAGGGCGACGTTGGTGAAGATGGCGTCCTTCTGCAGCATCGCCAGGGCGTTCGGGTTCGACGTACGGCTGGTGCCGGGGGCGACGCCGAAGAAGCCTGCCTCGGGGTTGATCGCCCACAGCCGCCCGTCCTCGCCCGGCCGCAGCCAGGCGATGTCGTCGCCGACGGTCCAGACCTTCCAGCCCTTGTAGCTCTCCGGCGGCACCAGCATCGCGAGGTTGGTCTTGCCGCAGGCGCTCGGGAACGCGGCGGCGATGTAGGTGATCCGCCCCTGCGGATCCTCGATGCCGACGATGAGCATGTGCTCGGCGAGCCAGCCCTCCTGGCTGCCGAGGGCGCTCGCCAGCCGCAGGGCCATGCACTTCTTCGACAGCAGCGCGTTGCCGCCGTAGCCGGAGCCGACGCTCCAGATGGTGTTGTCGGCGGGGAAGTGGCAGATGAAACGGCGGCTCTCGTTGAGATCCGCCTTCGAATGCAGCCCGCGGGTGAAGTCGTCCGACGCTCCGAGGTGCTCGAGGGCGACGTTCCCCATCCGCGTCATCAGCCCCATGTTGAGGGCGACGTAGACGCTGTCGGTGATCTCGACGCCGACCTTGCTGAACGGCGATCCCTTGGGGCCCATCAGGAAGGGGACGACGTACATGGTGCGACCCTTCATCGAGCCGGAGAAGATGCCGCCCAGGCGGTCATAGGCCTCGGCCGGAGCCATCCAGTAGTTCGTCGGGCCGGCGTCGTCCTTCTCCTTGCTGCAGATGAAGGTCAGCTTCTCGGTGCGCGCCACGTCGTTCTGGGCGCTGCGGTGCAGGTGGCAGCCGGGCAGCCTCTGCGGATTCAGCGGCATCAGGTCGCCGACGCGCACCGCCTCCTCGGTCAGGCGCGCGCGCTCGGCTCCCGAGCCGTCGCACCAGACGATCGTGTCGGGGCGGCAGAGGCTGGCGGACTTTTCCACCCAGGCGTTCAGGCTCGGGTTCGTGGACATGTTGAATGGCCCTCTCGCGAGACTCGCGGAACGGACGCCGTGCCGGCCGCGGCGCGGCGACCCCCGGAACCCGGCCATTATACGCCCCCATGCCGGCGGAGCGGCCTGAAGTGCGGTGCGGCCGGAAGCGCCGCGCACGGGTCCCCGCGTGATAATCTCGACCTCTGCGAGGCGAGGGCAGATCCGGAGAGCGAATGGTCAGCTGGGCGAAGAGGATTGGGGTTGTGGCCGCGCTCGTTCTGGTGGCGGTCGCGCTGCGTTTCACCGTCTTCAGACCGAAGCCGGTGCCGGTCACCCTGCACCGGGTCGGGCGGGGAACGGTCGAGGACACCGTCAGCAACAGCAAGGCGGGGACGGTGACGGCGCGGCGGCGGGCGCGCATCAGCCCGCAGGTCGGCGGCCAGGTCGATTTCATCGGGCCGCGCGAGGGGGCCGCCGTTGTAACCGGCGAGGTCCTGCTGCGCATCAACGACCGCGACCTGCGCGCGAACATGACGCTCGCCCGCGAGGAGGTCACGACGGCCCAGGCGACCGCGCGCGAGGCCTGCTTCACCGCCCAGCAGGCGGCGCGCGATCTCGGGCGCAACGAGAAGCTGCGCGGCGACAACATCGTCTCGGAGGATCTCCTCGAGCGCCTCAGGAGCGTGCGCGACGCCGCCGCGGCGCGCTGCGAAGCCGCCGACGCCGCCGTCGAGCGGGCCCGCGCGACCGTCGGGCTGGCCCAGGCGAACCTCGACAAGGCGACCCTGCGCGCGCCGTTCGACGGCATCGTCGCCGACCTCAAGGCGGAGCTCGGCGAATGGGTATCGCCGTCGCCGCCCGCCCTGCCGATCCCGCCCGTGTACGACATCATCGACCCCACGTCGATCTACGTCAGCGCGCCGCTCGACGAGGTCGATTCGGGACGGGTGGCGCCGGGCCTGCCGGCGCGCGTGACCCTCGACCCGTTCCCCGGCCGCAGCTTCCCCGGCCGGGTCCTGCGGGTGGCGCCCTACATCCTCGACATCGAGGCGCAGAACCGCACCCTCGAGATCGAGGTCGAATTCGACGACGCGGCATTCAGCCGCACCCTCCTGCCGGGATCGTCGGCCGACGTCGAGGTGATCCTGAAGGCGGTGACCGACGTGCTGCGCGTCCCCTCCTACGCCATCCTCGAGGGCGACCGGGTGCTGGTGCTCGACGACGGCGTCCTCGTGGCGCGGCCGATCACGAGCGGCCTGCGCAACTGGGAGTTCGCCGAAGTCAAGGACGGTCTGCGGGAGGGCGACCCGGTGGTCGTGTCGCTCGACCGGGCCGAGGTCAAGGAAGGGGCCCGGGCGGTCGAGGCGCCGGCGAAGCCGGGCGCGGCCACCGCCACAGGCGCCGCGGGTCGCTGATCGGGGCCGGACGATGATCGAGCTCAACGGCCTGACGCGTCATTTCCGCGTCGGCGACCAGACGGTGCGCGCCCTCGAGGCGGCGACCCTGTCGATCCCCGACGGCGGCTACGTCGCCATCATGGGCCCGTCGGGATCGGGGAAGTCGACCCTGCTGCATCTCCTCGGCTGTCTCGACCGCCCGACCGCCGGTTCGTACCGCCTCGACGGCCGCGAGGTGGCCGACCTCGGCGAGGAGGATCTCGCCCTGGTCCGCGGCCACCGCATCGGCTTCGTCTTCCAGTTCTTCCACCTGGTGCCGCGCCTGAGCGCGGCGTCGAACGTCGAACTGCCGATGGTGCTGGCCGGCGTGCGCCCGGCCGAACGCCGCGAGCGGGTGGGCGCGGCGCTCGCGGCGGTCGGCCTGACCGACCGCGCCGATCACCGCCCCGACCAGCTGTCGGGCGGGCAGCGCCAGCGGGTGGCGATCGCCCGCGCCACGGTCATGAAGCCGTCGATCGTGCTCGCCGACGAGCCGACCGGGAACCTGGACCGGGCCTCCGGCCACGAGATCATCGAGCTGCTCGAACGGATGAACCGCGACGGGCTGACCCTCATCGTCGTCACCCACGATCCCGAGGTCGGGCACCGCGCCGGCCGGGTCGTGCAGCTCGTGGACGGCCGCATCGTCCACGACGGACCGCCGTCATGACCGCCGTCGAGCGCGTCCGCTTCGCGCTCGGCGCGATGCGCGGCCACACGCTGCGCTCGGGGCTGACGCTCCTGGGTTTCGCCATCGGCGTCGCCGCGGTGATCCTGCTGACCGCCCTCGGCGAGGGGGCGCGCGTCTACGTCACCAACGAGTTCATGGCGCTCGGCACGAACCTGCTCATCGTCCTGCCGGGCAAGGTCGAGACCACCGGCAACGCCCCGATCCTCGGCGGCAACCCGCGCGATCTCTCCCTCGGCGACGTCGAAGCGGTGCGCCGGCACGTGCCGCGCATCCGCAGGGTGGCGCCGCTGTCGGTGGGGGCGGCGCAGGTGGGGTACGGCGAACGGCGCCGCCAGGCGACCATCCTCGGGACGACCGCGGACTATCTCGCGATCCGCCGCCTGGTGGTCACCGCCGGGCAGTTCCTGCCGGACATCGACGCCGACCGCGAGGCGCCGGTGGCGGTGATCGGGGTCACCGTCCAGCGCGAGCTGTTCGAGAACGACAACCCGCTGGGCCGGACCATCCGCGTCGGCGACTGGCGCTTCCGGGTGATCGGCGTCCTCGAGCCGAAGGGGATGGCCCTCGGGATGAACCTCGACGAGCTGGTGATCGTCCCGGTGGCGAGCAGCATGCGGATCTTCAATCAGACATCGCTGTTCCGGGTCCTCATCGAGGCCGGCGCGCACTCCGAGCTCGACGATCTCAAGCCCGCGGTCGTGCAGGTGCTCACGCAGCGTCACGACGGCATCGAGGATGTGACCGTGCTGACGCAGGACTCGGTGCTGGCGTCGTTCAACCGCATCCTCGGCGTGCTGACCCTGTCGCTCGCCGGCATCGCCGCCGTCTCGCTGTCGGTCGCCGGCATCGGCATCATGAACGTCATGCTGGTGTCGGTGTCGGAGCGCACCGGCGAGATCGGGTTGCTCAAGGCGATCGGCGCGCCGCCGGCGGAGATCCAGCGGGTGTTCCTGGTCGAGGCGGTCCTGCTGTCGCTGGCGGGCGGGATCCTCGGCCTGGCGGCGGGATACGCGGGAGCGGCGGCGCTCGGCCGGGCCTTCCCGGCGCTGCCGGCGAGCCCGCCGACATGGGCTGTCGCCGCGGCGCTGGCGGTCTCCTTCGGGGCCGGCATCGCTTTCGGCGTGCTGCCGGCGCGGCGGGCGGCGCGTCTCGACCCGGTGACGGCGCTGGCGCGAAGGTGACGAGCCCGCCGGCGAGTGGCGGGACGGTGAGCTGATGCGCGACATCGACATGATGCGGATGGCGTGGGGGGCGGTCGCCGGCCACCGGCTGCGCTCGGCGCTCACCATGCTCGGCATCGCCATCGGCATCACCGCGGTGATCCTGCTCACGTCGCTCGGCGAGGGGCTGCGTCTCTTCGTGGTCAGCGAGTTCACCCAGTTCGGCACCAACCTCATCGGCATCAACCCCGGCAAGTCCGAGACCAGCGGCGGCAACCCGGCCGCGCTGGCCGGCAGCATCCGCAGGCTTACCGTTGAAGATGTCGACGTGCTGCGGCGCATCCCCCTGGTCGAGACCGCCATGCCGGTCGCGTTCGGCAACGCCCGCGTCGAGTTCGCCGGGCGCGGCCGCAGCGTCTTTGTTTACGGTGTCACCTCCGAGATGCCGCAGGTGTGGAAAATCAGAGTGCTCCAGGGGCAGTTCCTGCCGCCGGGCGATCCACGCCAGGGCGCGGCGGTGGCGGTGCTCGGCTCGAAGGTGAAGCGCGAGCTGTTCGGCGACGCCAACGCCCTCGGCGAGCGGATTCGCATCGGCGGGCGGCCGTTCCGGGTGATCGGCGTGATGGAGCCGAAGGGGATGTTCCTCAACGTCGACCTCGACGACAACGTCTGGCTGCCGGTGTCGCAGGCGATGTCGCTGCTCAACCGTGAGGACCTGTTCGAGATCGACGTGGTGTACCGCAATGCCCAGGCGACCCAGGCGGTGGTCGCGGCCATCCGCGCGGTGATGCTCGAGCGTCACGACGGCGAGGAGGACTTCACCATCACCAGCCAGGAGTCGATGCTGCAGACCCTCGATCGGATCATCTGGGTGGTGACGGCGGCGGTTGGCGCCATCGGCGGCATCTCGCTCCTGGTCGGCGCCATCGGCATCCTGACCGTGATGTGGATTTCGGTGAACGAGAGCACGAGCGAGATCGGTCTGCTGCGCGCCCTCGGCGCCCGGCGCGGCCAGGTGCAGGCGTTCTTCCTGCTGCAGGCGGCGCTGCTCGCCACCGCCGGCGGCGCGCTCGGCGTCGCCGCCGGGTTCGGCATCATCCAGCTGCTGCACCTGGCTTTGCCGGCGCTGCCGGTGAGCACGCCGATCGAGTACGTCCTGGGCGCCCTGGCGCTGTCGTTCGCGGTGGGGATCGCGAGCGGCGTCCTGCCGGCGCGCCGCGCCGCCGGCCTCGATCCGATCGAGGCGCTGCGGGCCGAGTAGGGCCGGCGCCGCAGCGCCGCCCGCCGGCGCCCGCTCAGCGCGCATCGTGGAAGATGATCCCGAGCGTCGTCCGTACGCCGCTCGTGACCAGGCTGACGCCGTGGCGCATGACGACGCGGCGCCAGCCGCGCCGGCCGGGCACCGGGCGGTCGCGGGTGGTCGCGATGACCGCCTCGCCCTGCGCGAGCGCCAGCGCCGTCCCGATCGACTGCTCGCGCGGCCGCTGCTCGACGAGCAGGAACTCGCCGCCGTCGAAATCGATCCCCGGGCGGCCGAGCATCACCGTCATCTGCAGAGGGAAGGCGACCGCGCCGTAGATGTCCTGGTGCAGGCGATTGCAGCCGCCGGTCTCGTAGCGCAGCAGGAGCGGTGTCGGTTTCGTCTGCCCGGCCGACCGGCAGGCGCGCAGGAAGGCCGGCAGCCGCGCGGGGAAGCGATGCACAGCACCGCGCGCCTCCTGCCAGCGGTTGGCGATGCGCGCCAGCGGGACGTAGGCATGGGCGCGCAGCAACGCAACCGACGCCGGCAGCGGTGCCGTGAAATACCGGTAGCGACCGACGCCGTACCGCCGCGGCTCCATGTCGACGGTGCTGCGGAACAGACGATCATCATCGAACAGGCCCGCGAGGCCGGCGCAGGCCGCCGGGGTGAGAAGCCGCGGGATGCGCGCCCAGCCGCGCTCGTCGAGCGACCGCCCGGCGGCGATCCAATCGACGGCCGCGAGCCGAGTCCGGGGATTCACGCCGCGTCCGGCCGGCACAGGCGGCAGGGGCGATAGCCGACCGACCGGGCGTCGGCGACCGAGGCGAAGACGACCCGGCGATCGGCGCGCGCCCGCGTCAGCGCGGCGCAGCCGACCCGGCAGAGGATGCGCGTGCTCGTGCACCCTTCGAGGACCGGTGTCGTGCGCTCGAGCTCGAGCAGGTCGGACTTCATCCCCAGCCCGAACGCATAGCCCCCGAGCGTGTCGTCGCCGCGCAGGACGCGATGGCAGGGGACGATGAACGGGATCGGGTTGCGGCCGAGGGCGGTGCCGACGGCGCGTGCCGCGCCGCCGTTGCCGATGCGTTGGGCGATGCGCGAGTACGAGCGGGTCTCGCCGAACGGGATGAGCACCGCTTCGTCGAGGACGCGGTGCTGGAACTCGGGAAGGCGATCGAGGTCGAGCGCGACCGTGAAAAACGACCGCCCGCCGTCGAGGTACTCGCGCAGCTCCTCGATCCCCTGCTCGGCGTGGCGTGTCGCCGCCGCGCCCGGGTGATCGCCGCGCGCCCCGGGCCGGATGGCCGTCACGCCGCGCTCGCTGGCGTCGACCACGAAATCGCGGCGGACGCGCTCGAGGTGGCGCAGGTGGCGGCGGGTCCCGCTCACGACCCGGCGCAGGAGCCGGGGATCGGTGTCGCCCGGCCGCAGGCGGGCGCGCAGCACGGCGTCGAGGGCGAACAGGGACATCGGTCGGTCGGTGGTCATCGTCGTTCCTCCGCGAGCGCCGCCCGCAGGATCGTCTTCCCCCGCGCCAGCTGGCTTTTGACCGTGTTGATGGTGATGCCGCGCACCCGGGCCAGCTCGCCGTACGACAGGCCGTCGGCATAGCGCAGCACGAGAAGGGTGCGGGCCTCGTTCGGGACCTTCTGCAGGGCGCGCGTGATGTCGAGCCGCGCGGCCGCCCGGTCGGCGGTGCCGCGCGTCGCGACTCCGCGCCGCGCCCCGGCGTCGCCCCGCGCGCCGTCGCGCCCGTCGCCATCCTCGGGAACCTCGCGCCGCGCGCGCCGCCGGCGGATCTCGTCGACGCAGATGTTGGTCAGGATGCGATACAGCCAGGTGGAGACCGCCCACTCGGCGCGGTAGGCGCCGGCGGCGGTGAAGCAGCGCAGGAAGGCGCGTTGCACGGCGTCTTCGCCGTCGGCCCGTGAGCCGAGCAGGTGCGCGGCCACCGCCAGCATCCGGCCGCCGTGCCGCTCCACCAGCGCGGCGAAGGCGCGCTCGTCGCCGGCGCGAACCCGCTTCATGAGAAGTCGATCGTCGGGCATCATCGCGAGTGTATACGCGGGCCGCCCGCCGGACGGGTGGAACCGGGGACGATCCGTCAGCCGCGGGTGGCGCGGCCGGCGGGGACCCGGCCGGCGGGGACCCGGCCGGCCGCGGCCGGCTCGGCGAAGCGGACCGCCGCGTCGAGGGCGTCGGTGATGTCGCGCTGCAGGTCGCGCCAGTCCTCGATGCCGACGGAAATCCGCACCAGCCCCTCGGTGACCCCGGCGCGGTCGAGCTCGTCGTCGGTCATCTCGGAGTGCGTGGTGCTGCGCGGATGGCACGACAGCGACTCCACTCCGCCCAGGCTCACGGCGTTGTGCGCGATGCGCAAAGATCGAAGGAACTCGTACGCCGCCGGCCGGCCGCCGTGAAGGTCGAGCGAGAAGATCCCGCCCGGGTAGTCGCACTGGGCGTCGCGGATCCGCATCTGCTCGGGGTCGGTGAACAGGGTCGGGTAGATGAGACGGGCGATGGCCGGGTGGCCGATCAGCGACTCGGCGATCCGCTGGGCGTTCTTGCTCTGCCGGTTCATCCGCAGGGTGACGGTCGGCAGCCGTCCGTTCAGGAGCCAGCACTCGTCGGCCTGCAGGATGTTCCCCAGGACGGCGCGCGTGCCGCGCACCGCCGCGACATGATCGTTGTCCTTCGCGAGCACGACACCGGCGAGCATGTCGCTGAACCCGGCCAGGTACTTGGTCGCCGAGTAGATGACCATGTCGGCCCCGATCGCCAGCGGGTGCTGGAACGTCGGCCCCATGAAGGTGTTGTCGACGACGACGAGCGGCGCGTCCGGGTGATGATGCGCCGCCTCGGCGGCACGCCTCAAGTCGGTCATCCGCAGCGTCGGGTTGGCGGGCGTCTCGATGAAGACGAGTCGCAGGCTCTTCGTTGCTCGGATCGCCTTCTCGAGACCTTCGCCGTCGCCGGCGGCGACCTCGATCCCCTTGATCCCGAACGGCGCCAGGATGGTGTGGATCAGATAGGCGGTGCCGCCGTAGACGGGGCTCGTGTAGATGAAGGTCTGTCCGGGCGTGCAGAAGGTCATGAAGACGGTCGAGATCGCCGCCATGCCCGAGTTGAACACCGCCGCAGCGGCCGCGCCGCGCTCGAGCGGAACGATCTGGTCTTCGAGGATCTCGGCGTTGGGGTGCGACAGGCGGGCGTAGATCAGATCGACCGCCTCGCCCTCCGCCGGCTTGACCTTGCCGAGGGCGATGTCGAAGGCATGCGCCGCCGATTCGGGGCTGTTGAACACGTAGGTCGACGATCGGAAGACCGCCGGCCGCGCCGACCCGCACGACAGCCTCGGATCGAAACCACGCGTGAGGACGGCGGTTCCGGGACGGACGAGGTACTGTGGCGCCTTCTTGGTCATGGTGGGGGCCCCTCCAGGCGGCATCATTATATAAGGATACGGGGCCGCGATCCGCGCCCGGACGCGCTTCGCGGTGCCTCCGGTTTTCCCGTACAATGCAGGCCGTCATGAGCCCCCACGAGCCCCCCCAACCACCGCCCGCCGGGCCGATGCGCCCGGCCCGTCTCAAGCCCGGTGTCAGCATTGACGGCATCGCCGCGAAAGCGCCCCGCTCGAGGGAAGCCGTGGGCGGCACGCGTGTCGTGCGCGGGTGCGCCCTTGTTTTCTGGGACCCGGCGCGGCCGGGGCAGAAGCGCGACGCCATCGACACCGACCAGATCACGCCGGCGGCCGACTGCGTTTCGGAGAGTCTCGAGACGCTCGATGAGCGCTGGAAGGCCGGGTCGTTCCGCTACCTGATGCCCGACTTCCGGCGCCGGGTGCACGCGGGCGAGACCGTCCTCGTCGCCGGCGAGCGCTTCGCCATCGGCTCGTCGCGCGAGATGTCGCCGGCGGGCCTCAAGGGGGTCGCCGAGGAGGCCGGCCTCGAGATGGTCATCGTCTGCGGCGCCAACATGGGGGACATCTTCCGCCGCAACGCCATCAATCTCGGGCTGCACGTGGTGCAGTGTCCCGAGGCGGTGGCGGAAGCGCAGGACGGCGACGTGCTGACGTTCGACACCGGCAGCAGGGCGCTGGCCAACGTGACCCGCGGCCGTGGCTACACGCCCATCCCGCTCACCGAGAAGGAGGAGGAGATCCGCCGCGACGGCGGCATCTTCGAGGTCGGCCGGCGCGAATTCCCCGCCTCGGTGCGCCGCACGCCCGCGGCGGTGTTCCCCGACCCCGACCAGGCCCGGCGGCTGACGGTGACCGAGCAGATCGTCAGCGCGCATCGGGTCGACCGCGACGCGAAGGTGGCGCCGGGACAGACCCTGCGCCTGTTCGCCGATCTCCTGCCGGGGTCGGACGGCACCGCGCCGTTCGCCATCCACACCTTCAACCAGATCACCGGCGGCGACACGATCTTCCCGCGCCAGCTCGCCATCGCCGCCGACCATTTCGTCTTCACCGGCAAGGACGAGGACGATCGCCAGACCGGGATCTCGCGCCAGTTCGCGCGCCTGCACGACCTCCGCAAGCCGCACTACGCCGCCCCGGGGGACGGCATCTTCCATTTCTATTTCCCCGAGCAGGGGCTCATCATCCCGGGCGGGTTCTACCCCGGCGCCGATTCGCACAGCCGCGCGTACGGGGCGTACGGCGCCGTCGGCATCGGCATCGGCAGCACCACGCTCGGGTTCGGCTGGTCGACGGGGTACATCCACTTCAGCCTCGCGAAGCAGCGCCGCGTCCTGTTCACCGGCCGGCTGCAGCCGTGGACCGGCGGCAAGGACATCGTCCTCGAGCTGCTGCGCCGCTGGGGCAAGGCCCAGGCGCAGGGGATGGGGGTGGAATTCATCGATTCCGGGAAGCAACTGCCGATGACGGCGCGCAACACCATCGCCAACATGATGGCCGAGGCCGAGGCCCAGAACGGCATCTTCGCGCAGGACGCGATCACCGAGGCCTGGTTCCGCGATCGCGGCATCGCCATGCCGTACCCGCGCCTGGCGCCGGGGCCGGACGCCGTCTACGCCGTCGACGAAAGGCTCGACCTGTCGGCGGTGGCGCCGATGGTGGCGAAGCCGTTCAGCCCCGGCAACGCCGTGCCCGCCGGGGAGGTGGCGCGCGAGCGGCTCACCTTCGACAAGGCGCTCATCGGGTCGTGCACCAACGGCTCGTACGACGACCTGCTCGGCGCCGCCCTCGTCCTGAAGGCGGCGCGCGACGCCGGGATGCGCCGTGTCGCCCGCGGGATCGAGTTCGTCGTCTTCCCCGGCAGCCGTGGCGTCAAGATTCGCATCGAGCAGCCCGAGCCCCGCCTCGCCGGCGAGTCGATCGCCGACATCCTGCGCGGCGTCGGGGGCGTCATCCGCGACTCGTGGTGCGGTCCATGCTTCGGCCAGGGGCCCGACGCCCTCAAGGCCGGGCAGCGCGCCATCACCTCGTTCAACCGCAACTGGCAGAACCGCATGGGTCTCGGTGGCGAGGGATACCTCGCCAGCCCTCAAGTTGTCGCCGCCTCGGCGCTCGCCGGCTACATGGCGCCGCCGTCCGAGCTCGGCCTCGCCTGGGACCCGGAGCGTTTCGCGGTGTGATCCGGCGCGCGCCGGCAGCATTCCTGATGGCCGGTTCGCTCATTGCCGGCACCCTTTACGCCGGGACCCTCCCCGCCACCTCCCAGCCCGCCGGCGCCCCCCACGACGCAGCGACGGATGCGGTCGCGGCGCTCCTGCGCTCGGGACACTACGAGCAGGCGGTGCAGTCGGCGCAGGCCGCGTTCGAGGCGGCCGAGCGCGCCGCCGGTCCCGGCGCGGCGGCCACCGTCGATGCCATCGATCGCCTCGTTGAAGCCTTGTGGCGCTATGGCAGGGCGGTCGAGCCGCCCACCCGCGCGCTCGCCGAGCGAGCGGTCGCGATCCGCGAGGCACGCCCCGGCGACGGCGGGGCCGGGCTGGCCACGAGCCTGACCAACCTGGGCATCGTGCGGGGCGCCGCCGCCGAGTTTCCGGCGGGTCAGGAGGCGCTCGAGCGCGCGCTCGCCCTGCGCGAGGCCGCATCCGGCCCCGAAGCACGCGAGACCGCGATCGTCAGGGAGCGCCTGGCGACAATCGTGGCCAACACCGGGCGGACCGATCGCGCGCTCGCCCTGCTGGGGGAGGCCGCGGCCGCCCTTGAGCGCGCGCCCGGGACCGACGCCGCCGATCAGGCCGCGGTGCTCACGTCGCTCGGCGGCCTGAAGACCGACATGGGGGATCTGCGCCAGGCCCGCGAGCTGCTCGGCCGGGCGCTGGCGATGCGTGAATCGACCCTGGGCCCCGAGCACCCGGAGACCGCGAGCACATTGTTCCGCCTGGCCATCCTCGATCGCCGGGAAGGGAACGCTCCCGCCGCCCTGGCCCTGGCGCGCCGCTCCCTTGCCATCCGCGAAGCGGCTCTCGCCCCCGGCTGCCCCGACATCGCGGCGGTCCTGACCACCATCGCCAATCTTCGCTTCGACCAGGGCGATCTTCCGGGGGCGCGGGTCGATGCCGAGCGCGCCCTCGAGATGCGCCGGGCGACGCTCGGGCCACGCCATCCCGGCACCGCGAGCAGTCTGAAGACGCTGGCGAGCATCCTCTGGGAGTCGGCCGACTACGCCGCCGCCCGCCCGCTGTTCGAGCAGGCCCTGGCGATCGAGCAGGCGACCCTCGGCCCCGATCATCCGCGCATCGCTTCCAGCCTGGCGAACCTGGGCGCCGTTCTCTCCGAGACCGGCGACCTGGCGGCGGCGCTCGACCAGTACGAGCGCGCGCTCGCGATCACGCAGCGGAAGCTGCCTCCGGGCCATCCCGAGACCGCCTCAATCGTCATGAACCTGGCCAACGCCCTCGCCCGCATGGGCCGGGTGGATGAGGCGGTGCGACGGCTCCAGGACACCCTGTCGAGCGTCGAGACCGCCCTCGGCCCCGACCATCCGCTGGTCGCGCGCCTGCTCCACAGCCTCGGACAGGCCCTGGACCGGGCCGGAGATCTCGACGGTGCGGCCCAATGCCTGACCCGGGCGGGGACCATTCTCGAGGCCGCCTGGGGGAAGGAGAGCCCGCGGCTGGCCTACGTTCACAGCGCGCTCGGCGAGATCCGCCAGAAGCAGGGGCAGCACGCGGTGGCCGGCGATCTGTTCGCCCGGTCGCTCCTGCTTCTCGAGAGCGGCCCCGGCGCCGATCATCCGCTGGTCGTCGAGACCCTCAACTCGCGCGGTTTGTCGCGATGGCGCTCGGGCGATTTCGACGGCGCGCTCGAGGACGGCCTGCGGGCGGAGGAGATCCGGCGCGAGTACCTGCACAAGGCCAGCGGCTACCTTTCGGAGCGCGAGGCCATGCGTTATCGATCGGCGCGGGCGGACGGTCTCGACCTGGCGCTGTCGCGTCTGGCCGGCGGGGGGACGCTGCCGGCGGCCGCGCCGCTCATCGAGCGGACCTGGGACGGTGTCGTCCGATCGCGGGCGCAGGTGCTCGACGAAATCGTCGCGCGGCAGCGCATGGCTCTCGAGGCGGCCGATGCCGAGGTCGGTGCCCTGCTGGCCGCGCTCGAGCAGGCGCGGACCCGCTTCGCCCAACTGGCCGTGCAGCAGTACGACCCCGGTCGCGGCGGCGCCGACCCGGCAGCGCTGCCGGCCGCCCGGGCCGACAAGGAGCGCCTCGAGAGGGTTCTGGCGGCGAGAAGCGCGATCTACCGCGAAACGGAGTCGCTGCGCGCCACCGGATTCGAGGCGGTCCGGTCGGCGTTGCCGCCGCGTTCGGCCCTCGTCGCCTACGTCCTCTATTCACGCCACCCCGCGGCGCCGCCGCCCGCCGCGGCAACCGCCCCGGCGCCCGCTGCGCCACCGGCCGACGGCGTGCCGTCCTACATGGCGCTGGTGCTGAGGGCCGGCGATGCGGCGCCGGTCGCGGCGCCGCTCGACACCGCCGGGGCCATCGATGCGCTGGTCAGGGCCTGGAGGCGCGAGGCCGGCGCCATCCCCGGCGATGCCGAGGCCGCCGGGCGCTACCGCGTCGCCGCCGACGGGCTCGCGAAGGCGGTGTGGCGGCCGATCGCCGGCCTGGTCGAAGGGGCGGATCTCGTCCTGCTCGTGCCGGACGGGGCATTGCAGTTCGTGAGCTGGACCGCCCTGCCGGGTCGCGACGGGCGCTTCATCGTCGAGGGTGCGGCACTCGTTCATCTGCTGTCGGCGGAGCGCGACATCGTCCACGGGACCGGCGACGCGCGCGACGGCCACGGCGTGCTCGCCATGGGTGGTCCCGATTTCGACGCCGCGGTCGCCGCCGTCGGGCCCGAGGATACGCCCCGCCCGCGGCCGGTGGTCGACGGGGCGCCCGCAAGAGCGGCGGCGGGCTCGTCCGGCGCAGCGCCCTGCGCGGGGGCGGCGCCGCGGTTCCAGGTGTTGCCAAGCGCCGCCGCCGAGGCGCGCGACGTCGGAGCCCTGTGGAAGGTCGGGATCGCGGCGGGCGCCGGGGAGGGGCCGGTCACCATCCTCACCGGCGCGCAGGCGGGCGAGGCGCAGTTCCGCGCCCTCGCCCCGGGGCGCCGCGTTCTGCATCTGGCGACGCACGGCTTTTTCCTCGACTCCGCGTGTGGCCGGCGGGACCCGGGCCCGGCCTCCGCCGGTGCCGCAACCGCGACGACGGAGGCTGAAAGCGCCCTCCTGCGCACGGGGCTTGCGCTGGCCGGGGCCAATCACGGCTGGGGCGCCCGCGGCATCGATGGCGCGCACGACGGCCTGGTCACCTCCGAGGAGATCGCCGCCATCGATCTGCGCGGCGTCGACTGGGTGGTTGTCTCGGCGTGCGGCAGCAGCCTCGGGCTGGTCGAGGCGGGCGAGGGTGTGCTGGGCCTGCGGCGCACGTTCGAGATCGCCGGAGCGCACTCGCTGATCGCCAGTCTGTGGAATCTCGACGACCATACCGCGCGCGCCTGGATACGCCGCCTCTACGAGGCGCGTCTCGGGGGCGCGTCGACCGCCGCGGCCGTGCGCGCCGCGAGCCTCGAGACCCTGAACGAGCGACGGCGCCAGCGGCTCAATGACCATCCCTATTACTGGGCGCCGTTCGTCGCCGTTGGCGACTGGCGCTAGTGTCCCGAGTCAGAAGTCCCTTGCCTATTCCGGCGAGCGATCCACGTCGCTGGCAAGGCGGGCCGACGAGGGAATACCGGGAGTATTCGGAGGAGGCCCAACGCCGCCAGCGGCGTGGAGAGCCGTCGCAATAGGTGAGGGACTTCTGACTCGGGACACTAGAGACCATGCGCCGGCCGCGTACCTATCGATCGACGATGAAGGGGTAATGCAGGGGCGCTTCGGCAGGATCGACCCCGTGGGCGCGCTGCAGGGACAGAACGTACGGCCCGGGCGTCGCGAGCGCTGGCCGCGGGACGACGAAAGTGGCGCGACCGAACGAGTCGACCGTCAGCGGGCCGGAGAGCGCCACCGTGCGGCCCGACGGATCGGCCAGCGCGAGCCGATCCTCCGGCCCGGGCCGCAGCGGCAGTATCAGCGACAGTACGACGACATCCATGCCGGTCTCCAGCAGGAGATGCGGCGCTTCGCCCTGGGCGCGTGTCGGACCGCCCTTGAGATCGAGGTGGGCGGCGGGCGTCATCGGCGCCGGCTCCGCGCGCCGCTCATCGTCGCGTGCATCGTCGCGTCCGGTGGTGTCGGCGGCGGACACCGCCGCAGCGGCGCGCTCGTCGTCGACCGGCGCGGGCCGGCGGACGCCCGAGCCGGCGCTCATCCAGACCAGGCCCGTGGCCAGGGCGCCGAGCGCCGCGGCCGCCGGCAGCGCCAGCCACGGCGCCGGGCGCCGGCGCGACCGCGCCCCGTCCAGGATCGGGAACGGCGCCTGCCGCACCACCGCGGCGACACCCGCGAGTGTCTCGACCTCGGCGGCGCAGATCGGGCAGCCCGCGAGGTGCGCACGCACCTCGGCATCCTCGCCTTCCTCAAGGCTGCCGTTGAGGTGAAAGGGGAGCAGGCCGTTCGCCGGGTGATGACAGCGCGTTCCGAACATCATCCACCTCCACGTCGAAACAGGCGCCCGAAGCGCCGCACCAGCCGGTTCTTGCACCGCATGACCCGCGTCTTGACGGCGCTCTCGCTGATCCCCAACCGCCGGGCGATCTCAGCGTAGGAGAGCTGCTGGGCGAAAATGAGATCGAGGATCAGGCGGTCGGTCTCGGGCAGCGCCTTCATGATGCGGCGGGCCAGGTCGTTGTTCTCGGCGCTCCCGGCCGTCGTGTCCTGTGCGGGCAGCGTCTCCTCGAGCCCCTCGAGCGGCGCCTCCCGCGCCTGTCGTCGCCTGCCGCGACGGTCGGCATCGATGCGCGTGTTCATCGCGATCCGGTGCACATAGGTCCTCAGCGAAGAGCGCCCATCGAAGCGGCCGCTGCGCAGATTGCCGAGCACCCTGGCCTGGACCTCCTGGATGAGGTCCTCGTGGTCGGCTCCGGACGACCGGTGCCCGGTCCGCAGGGCGACCTCGATCCAACGGGCCACGGTGCGCACTGCCGCCTCGCTCCCAATCAGGTAGTCGTCGATGAGCCGCCGATCGTCACAGGTTTCCATCGGTGCGGTCCGCCGGGCGCGCCGGCGTCGCGCAAGGTGGCCGGCGAGGTTGGCGCACCATATCACGAGGTCCGGGTCTGCCCGGGCCTGGGAGCGGGCTGCGAGGCCGACTGGAGGTCCCCGGATCAGTCCATCGCGCGCCGGGCCATCACGACGCGTTCGGCGCGGCGTATCACTCGGGCAGGACGATGTCGCGGGTGGCGCGCAGGACGCCGTCGGCGTCGGCCGTCGGAAGGACGATCCCCGGACCGCCGATATCCCGCGCCCGCGACCGGTAGACCGCGTCGACGCGCGGGTCGTCCTCGAAGACGATGTCGTCGATGGAGCGCTCGGCTCCGCCCGGCGGCATGACGTGCATGTGGATGTGGGCCGGGATCGCGCCGCCGGGATAGGCGCCGGGGCGCACCGTCTCGATGCGATAGTGGCCGTCTCTGCCTGTGACGAGCCAGCCGCGCAGCGACCCGTGCCAGCGCTCCATCCCCGTGGCGCCCTGCGGGTGCGGATAGATCCCGGCGGGGTTCGTGTGGTAGGCGTAGACGAGGACACCGGCTGCGGGGGTGCGGCCGTCCGGCCGGTAGACCGTCCCCTCGACGATCAGCCGCGCTCCATCGAGCCCGGCGGTCGGGATCACGATCGTCGCGGTCAGGGCGGCGGGGGCCTCGTGGTGCGCGCACTCGAGGCAGTCGGGGCCGGCGGGGGGGATCGCGGCCGCGCTGCCGCGCGCGCTCGCGAGCGCCGCAAGAAAAAGGGCCGCCGCGGTGGCGACCGCGGCCCGGGGGGCCCGCCGGTGACCTGTCACTTCGAGGGCGGCTTGGCGGCGGCGTCGGCCTCGGCGTGCTGCAGCATGTGCTCGCCGATGTAGCGCGCCAGGAGATCGGCCGGCCATTCGCCGAGGGTGATGTCGACCTGCTTCGCCGCGCCATTGCGCTTGATGGTGTAGCGGACGACCTGCCCCGGCGCCCACTGCTTGCGCGCCTTGTAGATCGCCTCCTCGTTCTCGGGGCGGATCTCGATGCCGTTCAGGGCGGCGAGCTGATCACCCACGAGAAGGCCGGCCTTCTCGGCCGGGCTGCCGGGGACGACGCGCGTGATCGCCATCCCCTTATCGGGATCGTATTCGATGCCGATCCACCCGGACGCCTTCATCTTGCCGGCCATGGAATTGAGGCATTCCTGGGTGGTGTAGGGACATTTCTTGACCGTCTCCCCGGTCGATCCGGCCTCCTTCGCCGGTTCGCCCGCGAAGGCGAGCAGGCCGGCCGCGGCGACCACGAGCGCGACGCCTGCCATGTTCCGCAGGATGTTCATTGTCGATCCCCCTTGTGCCGCAAATGGTACCACTCCGCCGCGCCGTCTCCCACAGGAGCGCGGACCCGTCGCCGAGGTGGTCCGGAACCCGGCGACGGGCCCGCGTCCTGGGGTGAAGAGTGCCGGCGGATCGCCGCCGACACCCCGAACGCCGGCCGGGAGGGAGCTACTTCGCGGCCAACTCGTTCGAAGCGTGATCCAGCATGTGCTGGCCGATGAACTTGGCGAGGACGTCCGCCGGCATCGTGCCGAGCGTCACGCTGATGGGCGTCTCCTGGCCGTTCCGCTTGACCGTGTAGTTGACGGTCCGGCCGGGCTGCCAGTCCTTCTTGGCCTTCTTCAAGGCATCTTCGTTCTTGTCGTTGATGGCGATGCCGTTCAGCGCGTACAGCTCGTCGCCGGGCTGGATGCCCGCCGCCTCGGCCGGGCTCCCGGGGACGACCTTGGTCACCGTCAGCGCGCCGTCCGTCTCGTTCTTCTCCAGCTCGATGCCGACCCAGCCGCTGGTCTTCATCTTGGCGGCCATGTGATCGAGGCAGTCCTGGGTGCTCTCGGTGCACTTGTAGTGGCCGCCCGCGAACAATGCCGGCACGGTGGCCACAAGCACGATCGCCACGACCTTCGCCCACTTGAGGCAGCACATCATGGGTGAATCTCCTCCGGTTACGGAACCGCCCGGCAGCCGCCGTCGCCGATCGCTCTGTTGCTCGCTCTGTGAGGGTGGGGTGAGAGAGGAGGGAAAGGGATCACGGGGCCCTTCGTGGCGGCTGCCGGGCTGGTTCGTTGTGACCTTCACTGGTGCCTCCCCGTGTCTTGCCCCTTCGCGACTCAATCTACGGGGAGGGCGTGTAAAAGTCCTGACGGTGCGCGTAAAAGAATGTCTCGATTGTCAACGGCTCGTAAACAATGGCCCGGCACGGCGCGCGGCCCGCGTGTTCGCGGTATATTGCGGCCGATGAGCCCCAGGGGAGCGCGTCGCCGCATCGGGTCGTTCCTGCGCCGCCACACGCTGTGGGCCGGCTTCACCGCCGTCCTGCTGCCGCTGGTCGTGCTGCTGACACTGCAGCTCGTCTGGCTCAAGCGGCTCCAGGAGACCTCCGCGATCGCGCGGCGCGCGGGGCTCTACAGCGCGCTCGAGGCGGTCGGGTCCGAGGTCCAGTATTTCTACCGGTCGGCGGCCGAGCGGACATTGAACGTCCCGGCGGATCTCTTCATCGACGGACGCATCGACGGCATCGCCACCCAGTGGTCGGGGAAGTCCATCAAGGGCATGGCGCGGATGTTCGTCGTCGACTTCACGCGCGCGGCCTATGGCGAGTACCGGGTGCTCGATCCGGCGGGCCAGCGGCTGATCGCCTTCCCCGCCTCGGACGAGGCGATGGCGATCATCGCCGCGACCACGCCGTTCCAGATGTCGAGCTTCCGGCGCATGCCGATGGACAGCCCGGCGATCACGGTGGACGAGCGCAACCCCGATTTCCGCATCATCCTCAATCCGGTCACCGAACCCGACGGCCATGTCCTCGGCGTGGTCGGCATGATCCTCGACCCCGATTTCCTGCGGAAGAAGATGCTGCCGGAGGCGATCGCCCGCTCCCTCGGGGAGTTCTTCCCGCAGGCGCGCGACGAGGACATCGACGTCATGGTCAAGGACGCGCAGGGGCGGCTGATGTACGGCGCCGAGCACTCGTCCGACCGGGCTGAAGTTGTCACCACGCGGCTGTCGTTCGTTTTCGCCGACTGGACGCTGGTCCTGCACAGCCACCGCTCCACCCCCGAGCGCTGGGCGCGCGCCAACTTCGCGATCAACGTCACCCTCGTGGCCCTGCTGGCGGCGTTTCTGGTCGGCGGCATCGTCCTGGCGCTGCGTTCGGCCGATCGCGCCATGCGGCTGTCGCAGATGAAGTCGGACTTCGTCTCCAACGTGTCGCACGAGCTGCGCACGCCGATCGCCTCGATCCGGGTGTTCGCGGAGCTGCTGCGGCTCGGGCGGGTGCAGTCGCCCGACAAGGTGCGCGAGTACGGCGAGTTCATCGAGCGCGAGAGCCGCCGCCTGTCGCGGCTCATCGACAACATCCTCGATTTCGCGCGCATCGAGTCGGGGCGCAAGACCTACAGTTTCGCCCCGGCCGACGCGCGCGCCATCGTCGAGGCGACACTGCAGAGCTTCGGCCCCCATCTACGCCACAACGGCTTCACGGCGCATCTCGAGGCGCCGGATGGGCCGCTCCCCTCTGTGCTGGTCGACGCCGACGCCCTGGCGCAGGCGGTGCACAACCTGCTCGACAACGCCGTCAAGTACTCCGGCGAGGCGCGCGAGATCGAGGTCGGCCTGGCGCACGAGAACGGCGAGGTCGTCATCACGGTGCGCGACCACGGGGTCGGCATCGCGCGCGAGGAGCAGGCCAAGATCTTCGACCGCTTCCACCGGGTCGGCACCGCGCTGCTGCACGACGTGAAGGGAAGCGGGCTCGGTCTGTCGCTGGTGCAGCACATCGTCCAGATGCACGACGGCCGGGTCACGGTCACAAGCGAGCCCGGGAAGGGGAGCACATTCAGCATCCGCCTGCCGGCGCGTTCGCCGGCGGCGGGCACGGCAACCGGGCGCGGCGACGCGCACGGCGCCGGAATCTGACGGGGGGACGGGAACAATGGCGAAAGTGCTGATCGTCGAGGACGACGAATCGATGGGAACCGCCCTCAAGGACGGCTTCTCCTACGAGGGATACGAGGTGGCGTTCGCCACCGACGGAGCCGCCGGTCTGCAGATGGCGAAGGAGGGGACGCCGGATCTCATCATCCTGGACGTGATGCTGCCGAGGATGAGCGGCTTCGACGTCTGCAAGGAGATCCGCGCCGCCGGCAGCGCCGTGCCGATCATCATGCTGACGGCGCGCGGCCAGGAGATCGACAAGGTCCTCGGCCTCAAGCTCGGCGCCGACGACTACGTCACCAAGCCGTTCGGCTTCATGGAGCTGATGGCGCGCGTCGAGGCGCTGTTGCGGCGCGCCTCCGGCCAGAGCGGCCGGACCGAGTCGTTCACGTTCGGCGACGTCAGCGCCGACTTCAAGAGGGGGGAGGTGCGCCGCAAGGGGAAGCTCCTCGACATGTCGGCGCGCGAGCTCAAGCTGCTGCAGTACATGATCGAGCATCGCGGCGAGGTCATCCCGCGCGACCGCCTCCTCGACGAGGTCTGGGGGTACGACGAGGCGCCGATGACGCGCACCGTCGACATGCACGTGGCCAAGCTGCGCAAGAAGATCGAGGCGAAACCGCACGACCCGCAGTTCCTGTTGACCATCCACGGTCTCGGGTACAAGTTCAACGCCTGACGACGAGCCCCGACCCCGGGACGGTCCCGGGAGGCGGCACGCAAGGAGACGCGATGAGCGCGCATGACCGGCTGGCGATTCTGGGCACGGGCAACATCGGCCGGGCCATGGCCCTCGGGCTCGAGAAGGCGGGTGTCTTCCGGCCGGGGGACATCACCCTGACGCGCCGGCAGACGGGGCGTCTCGATGACCTCGCGCGGCGCGGCTTCGAGATCCGGACCGACAACCGCGACGCGGTCCGGCGCGCGTCGGTCGTGATCATCGCCGTCACGCCGCACGACCTGAATGGCGTGCTGGCGGAGATCGCCCCGGATATCGACCCGAAAGCACACCTGCTCGTCTCGGTCGTCTCGGGCGCGGGGATCGCCGACATCCGGCGCGAGGTGGGTGGCGACGTCGCCGTCGTGCGGGCGATGCCGAACACCGCGATCGCCATCGGCCAGTCGATGACCTGCCTCGCTTCCGACTCGCCCCGGCCCGAGGTGCTGGCGCGGGCCGCGACGATCTTCGACGCGGTCGGCCGTACCGTCGTCATCGGCGAGGAGCTGATGGTCCCCGCCACGGCGCTGTGCGCCTGCGGCGTGGCGTTCTTCCTGCGCGCCGTGCGCGCCGCCTCGCAGGGGGGGATCGAGATCGGCTTCCACCCGGCCGAGGCCCTGGTCATGGCGGCGCAGACCGCCCTCGGCGCCGCCGCGCTGGCGCTCCAGGAGGGCGGCCACCCCGAGCGCGAGATCGACAGCGTCACGACACCGCGCGGCTGCACCATCGCCGGTCTCAACGAGATGGAGCACCGGGGTTTCAGCTCGTCGCTCATCCGCGGCATCGTGACCTCGGCGGCCAAGGCCGGCGCCCTCTACGCGCCGCGCTGAGCGCCGGCCGCCCGCCCCGGTCCGGCCGTTCCCGTGTATCCTGTCCGGCCACGCCGCGGCCGGCGCCGCGGCCGGAGGAACGGGGGGATCATGACACGGGCCTCGATCGCGGTGCTCGACTTCGGCGGGCAGTACGTCCATCTCATCGCCACCAAGGTGCGCGGGCTCGGGATCCACGCCGAGATCCGCGAGCCGGACGACCCGCTCGACTCGTACCGCGACTACCGCGGCATCATCCTGTCCGGCAGCCCGGCGCTGAGCGCGCACGACGAGGACGCCGGCTGGACCCGCGGTGTCCTCGACCTCGGCCTCCCCGTGCTCGGTCTCTGCTTCGGGCACCAGGAGATCGCCAAGCATGCCGGCGGCGCGGTCGAGCACACCAGCCGCGAGTACGGTCCGGCGACCCTGCATGTCACGGCCCCGTCGCCGCTGTTCGAGGGGCTCAGGCAGGAGGAGCTGGTCTGGATGAGCCACGGCGACACGGTCACGCGGCTCGCCGGGGGCTTCGTCGAGATCGGCTACTCGACCGGCGGGGCCGACCGGGCCAGCGACCACCGCAACGCCGCCATCGCCGACGAGGCGCGCCGGCAATACGGCCTGCAGTTCCATCCCGAGGTCGACGATACGACGTGCGGCACGCGCCTGCTGCGCAACTTCGTCGAGGGCGTCTGCGACGTGCGGCCCGACTGGTCGGTCGGCGACCAGGTCGAGGAGCGCGCCGCCGCCATCCGCGCCGAGGTCGGCGACCGCGAGGTGCTGCTGCTGGCGTCGGGCGGCGTCGACTCGACGGTCGCGGCGAAGTTGTTCGAGCGCGCCCTCGGGGCCGGGCGGCTGCGTCTGCTCCACATCGACAACGGCCTGATGCGCAAGGACGAGAGCCGCGCCGTCGTCGCCCGTCTGGCTGCCATCGGGCTCGGGCCGTCGCTGCGGCATGTCGACGCGTCGGCCGAGTTCCTCGGCGCCCTCGCGGGGCTGACCGATCCCGAGAAGAAACGCAAGGCGATCGGCGACACCTTCGTGAAGGTGTTCGAGCGCGAGGCGCGCGCCCTGGGGGTCGGCGACGTCATGCTCGGGCAGGGGACGATCTACCCCGACACCATCGAGACCGGCGGCACCAGGCGCGCCGATGTCATCAAGACACATCACAACCGCGTGCCGCTCATCCAGGAGATGATGCGACAGGGCAAGGTGGTCGAGCCGCTCAAGGATCTCTACAAGACCGAGGTGCGCGATCTCGGGCGGGCGCTCGGGCTCGACCCCGCCAGCATCGACCGCCACCCGTTCCCCGGCCCCGGTCTCGGCATCCGGGTCGCCGCCGAGGCGAGCGTCCCGGCCGATTACGACGAACCGCGGCTGCGGCGCGAGATCGACGCGGGGCTTCTCGATACAGGTCTCGCCGGTCTGCCGCTGCCGGTGCGTTCGGTCGGCGTCAAGGCCGATCTGCGCTCCTACGAGCACCCGGTGCTGCTGACCGGCCCGTTCCCCGGCTGGCCGCTCTTGACCGCGATCGCCACCGGGCTGGCCAAGCGGGTGCACGGCATCAACCGCTGCCTGTTCGATCTGTCGGGTCGGCGGCCGAAGCGTGCCACCCTCGTACCGGCCACGGTGACCCGCGAGCGCCTGGCGCTGCTGCGCGATCTCGACGATATCGTCATGACCGCCCTCGAGCGCCACGGCCTGATGCGCGAGGTCTGGCAGTGCCCGACCGTGCTCGTGCCGGTGAGCCTGGACGGCCGCGGCCGCGAGCTGGTCGTCGTCCGGCCGGTGCACTCGGAGCGCGCCATGACCGCGCGCCCGGCCTGGATCGGCGACGAGTGCGCGCGCGAGATCACCGCGGCGATCATGGCTTTCGACGGGGTGGCGGGGGTCGCGATCGACGCGACTACCAAGCCGCCCGGCACCATCGAGTGGGAGTGAGGCCCGCCCACCGGCGACCCGGCCGCTTCTGTTAGACTCCGCCGACCATGCCGCTCGCGCCCGGAACACGCCTCGGACCGTACGAAATCCTCGCCGCCGCAGGTGTCGGCGGGATGGGGGAGGTCTACCGGGCGCGTGACACCCGCCTCGGACGTGACGTCGCCATCAAGATCCTGCCGCTGCATCTGTCGTCCGACCCGTCGCGGCGCGAGCGCTTCGAGCGCGAGGCGCGCGCGGTCAGCGCCCTCAACCACCCGAACATCTGCACCCTGCACGACATCGGCGTGCAGGACACCGCCCAGGGGGCGGTCGACTACCTCGTGCTCGAGCACCTCGAGGGGGAGACGGTGGCCGACCGCCTGACCCGCGGGGCGTTGCCGATCGACCAGGTCCTGCGCCACGCGGCGGAGATCGCCGACGCCCTGGCGCGCGCGCACCGCCAGGGGATCGTCCACCGCGACCTGAAGCCGCAGAACGTCATGATCGCCAGGAGCGGCGCGAAGCTGCTCGACTTCGGGCTCGCCAAGCTGCGCCAGGGGGACGGGCCGGCTGCCCCGGGGGGTCCGGGGACCGCCGGTGGACCGGGAGGCCTGGCCGGCGCGGGAACCTCGGACGGTTCGATGCTCCCGACCGCCACCCGCAACCTGACGACCGCCGGCACGCTCCTCGGGACCTTCCAGTACATGGCGCCCGAGCAGCTCGAAGGCAAGGACGCCGACGCCCGCACCGACATCTTCGCGTTCGGGACGCTGGTCTACGAAATGGCGACCGGCCGGCGGGCCTTCGAGGGGGCGAGCCAGGCGTCGCTGATCGCGGCGATCATGGGCAAGGAACCGCCGCCGCTGGCGGCGCTCGCGCCGCTGTCGCCGCCGGCCCTCGAGCGCATCGTGCGGCGCTGCGTCGCCAAGGATCCCGACGATCGCTGGCAGAGCGCCGGCGATCTGGCGCACGAGCTGCGCTTTCTCGCGGGCGGTGCGTCGTCGGTGGCCTCGGGGTTGTCGCTGCCGGCGACATCGGGAGAGCACGCCGCCACGGCGGGGTTCCCCGGCGGCGGGGTCGCGGCGGGAACGGCGCCCGGTGCCGCGGCAGGCGCCGCGCCGCGGCGACGCGGGATCGCGCCGGTCATCGTCGCGGCCGCCGTGGTCGTGGCGGCGATCGCCGCCGGCGCCGCCGGGTACAGTTTCCGGCCCGCGCCTCCCCACGAGACACTCAGGGTCAGCATCAACCTCCCGTCGACGATGCGCCTCGACGCCCAGAACATGCCGCTGGCCTTCTCGCCCGATGGCCGCACGCTCGCATTCTCGGCCACCGGCGCCGAAGGCCGGCTCATGCTGCACGTCCGGCCGCTCGACAGTCTCGAGGCCCAGCCCCTCTCCGGGACGGAGGGCGCGACCTATCCGTTCTGGTCGCCCGACGGCCGCTTCATCGGCTTCTTCGCCGAACGCAAGCTCAAGAAGATCCCGGCCGCGGGCGGCACCGTCCTCAGCCTCTGCGACGTGGTGGACGGCCGGGGCGCCACCTGGGGGCGGAACGGGGTCATCGTCTTCAGCCCGGCCCCCTTTGGTGGTCTGTCGCAGATACCCGAGGCCGGTGGCACGCCGACGCCGTTGACGACGGCGGCCGACACGTCCACGACGCACCGCCTGCCCTTCTTCCTGCCCGACGGCCGGCGGCTGCTGTATTTCTCGGGCGCGGCCACCGCCGACGAGGCGAATGGCGTCCGCGCGCTCGATCTCGAGTCGAAAGAGGACAGCCTCGTCCTCACGGTCAACAGCGCCGCCCGCTATGCCGCGCCCGGCTGGCTCACCTTCGTCCGCGACCGCAACCTGATGGCGCAGCGCTTCGACGCCGCGACGCTGAAGCTCTCGGGCGAAGCGTTCCCGATCGCCGAAGGAGTTCGGTTCGTTCCGCCGCGCTGGTCCGCCACCTACGCCCTGTCGGACCAGGGGAAACTGCTCTACCAGACCGGCACCGCCTCGCAGCGCTCCCAGATCACCTGGTTCGATCTCGAGGGAAGCAAGACCGGCACGATAGCGGAGCCGCGCCCGATCTTCGGTCTGACGATCGCACCGGACGGCCGGCGGGCCGTGGTCGCGATGAGCGGGGCCGATGGCTGGGGCGAGCTGTGGATGTACGACCTCGCGCGCGGTCTGGGCGGCCGGTTCACTTTCGGGCCGGGTGCGGCGGTCTTCCCGATCTGGTCGCCCGACGGGCTGCGTGTCGGCTACACCGACGGCGACGGCCGCATCCTGGTGAAGAGCGCCGACGGCGTCGGCGAGCCGGAGCCGCTCATCGACGCGAAGGACAAGATCCGCATCCCGATGGCCTGGACTCCCGACGGCGCGTCGATCATCTTCCGCACCCAGACCGCCACGACCGGGCTCGATATCGAGATCGTGTCGACCAAAGGCGACCATGCGACCCGGACCCTGATCGCCACCCCGGCCAACGAAACCGCCGGACGGCTCTCACCCGACGGCCGCTGGCTGGTGTTTCTCTCCGATGAATCGGGCGGGGCGCAGCAGCTGTTCATCATCCCGTTCCCGGGCGGTGGCGGGAAGTGGCAGGTCACCAGCGGCGGCACCAGCGGGTTCCAATGGACACCGGACGGCCGGCGGATCATCTTCGAGACGCCGGACGAGAAGCTGATGGCCGTCGACATCACCGTTCAGGGCGCCAACCTCGCGATCGGAGCGCCGGTTCCGGCCTTCGGCGGCGAGCCGGCGCCGGAGGTCTGGACTCTCGCGCCCGACGGCCGCCGCATCCTCGGGGCGGTCGTGATGGACGAAGGGCCGACGGCGCCGCTGGTGCTCGTGACCGACTGGTCGAAGGGGTTGGGCGCTCCGTGAGCCCCGGGACCGGCGGCCGCCTCGACCCGGGCACCCGGCTCGGCCCGTACGAGGTCACCGCGCCGATCGGGGCCGGCGGCATGGGCGAGGTCTACCGCGCCCGTGACACCCGCCTCGGGCGCGACGTCGCCATCAAGGTGCTGCCGGCGCACCTGTCATCCGACCCGTCGCGGCGCGAGCGCTTCGAGCGCGAGGCGCGCGCGGTCAGCGCCCTCAACCACCCGAACATCTGCACCCTGCACGACATCGGCCGTCAGGAAACCGCCCAGGGGCCGATCGACTATCTGGTCATGGAGCTGATCGAGGGGGAGACCCTCGCCGATCGCGTGGCGCGCGGCCCGGTGCCGCTCGCGGACCTGCTGCGCTGCGCCGTCCAGGTGGCCGACGCGCTCGACCGGGCGCACCGCCGCGGCATCGTGCATCGAGATCTCAAGCCGGCGAACATCATGCTGGCGAAGTCGGGGGCGAAGCTGCTCGACTTCGGTCTGGCCCGCCCGACCGGGCTGACGGCGAATGCCGGCGAGCTGTCGCAGTCGCCGACCGCGACCCGCGCCCTGACTGCCGAAGGGACGATCGTCGGGACCTTCCAGTACATGGCGCCGGAGCAGCTCGAGGGGCAGGATGCCGACGCGCGCACCGACATCTTCGCCTTCGGCGCGGTGCTCTACGAGATGGCGACCGGTCGCCGGGCGTTCGCGGGGACCAGCCAGGCGTCGCTGATCGCCGCGATCATGAACGCGAAGCCGGCGCCGATGACGGTGGCGGCGGGAGCGGCGCCCCTGGCGCCGCCGGCGCTCGAGCGGGTCGTGGCTGTCTGCCTGGCGCGCGACCCCGACGACCGCTGGCAGAGCGCCTCGGATCTGAAGCGCGAGCTGGCCTTCATCGCCGAGGATGCGGCGGCGATGAGCGGATCGGGCGCGCGGCCGTCGGTTGCGGGCGCCGCCGGGGCAGTGGCCGCCGCGAGGCGCGGCGGTCGCGAGCGGCTGGCGTGGGTGGTCGCCGCCGTCGCCGTGATCGCCGCGGTCGGTCAGGGCGTCGCCCTCCTGTCGCGGTCGGCGCCACAGGAACGGCGCATCGTCGCGTCGATCGAGGCCCCGGAGAAGGTCTCGTTCTCGTCCGACGGCGTGCCGATGGCCCTCTCCGCCGACGGCCGCTGGCTGGCGTTCGTCGGCCGCGATCGCGACGGCAAGAGCCTCCTCTGGATCCGGCCGCTCGATGGGCCCGATGCGAGGCCGCTGCCGGGCACGGAAGAGGCCGTCTCGCCGTTCTGGTCGCCCGACGGAAAGAAGATCGGCTTCTTCGCGCAGGGCAAGCTGAAGACCATCGAGATCGCGGGTGGCCAGCCCGAGGTTCTGGCGGAGGCGCGCGTGGGGCTGGGCGGGGCCTGGGGGCCGGACGGCACCATCCTGTTCGCTCCCGATTTCTACACGCCGATTCAGCGGGTGCCCGCGACCGGCGGGGATCCCGTCGCCGTCACCTCCGGGGTCGGCGAGGACATGTCGAGCGCCGGGTGGCCGTACTTCCTGCCGGACGGCCGCCGTTTCCTCTACACCGTGGTGGCCCGCCTGGACAGCGGCACGGGCAGCGGCATCGTCCTCGGGTCGCTCGATGGGGTCGAGCCGCGCCGGCTGCTGCCGGTTCTCTCGAATGCGCGCTACAACCCGGCGGGATTCCTGCTCTACGCCCGTGACGGATCGCTGCGGGCGCACCCGTTCGATGCCGCGAGCGGGACGCTCCGCGGCGACCCGGTGACGCTCTTCGACGGCGTGCGCTATGCCTCGAGCGATTTCGGATACTCGTTCTCGACATCGGATGACGGGCTCATCGTCTGCCTCGGTGGTGCGTCGGTCGGTCAGAGGCGCCTCGTGTGGGTCGATCGCTCGGGCACGATCGCCGGCACGGCCGGGGAGCCGGGGCTGTATTACTCCCCGCGTCTTTCCGGCGACGGCCGCCGGCTCGCCTACGACCGGAGCGATCCGGCGACCGACGCGGGGGACATCTGGATCATGGATCTCGACCGGGGGGTCTCGAACCGCCTCAGCTTCGACCCGGGCAACGAGTCGGCGCCGGTCTGGTCGCCGGACGACGCCCATATCATCTTCTTCAAGGATTCGGGGGGGCGCGACATCCTGATCGCTCCGGCGAACGGGAGCGGCGGCGCCGAAACCCTGATCGCCAGCGCCGAGCGGAAACGACCGAGCCACTGGTCCCGCGACGGGCGCTACGTCGTCTTCGACGTCACCGGCCGCGATGCCCAGGGTAGGCGCGACCTGTGGATCTGGAGCGCCGGCGATCGGACATCCCGGCCGTGGCTGCAAACTCCCTTCATGGAAGAGGAGGGTCGATTCAGCCCGGACGGCCGCTGGCTTGCCTGGACCTCCAACGAGTCGGGGCGCCGGGAAATCTACGTCGGCGGGTTCCCGGAGCCGGCGGGGAAGTCGCGGGTGTCGGGCAACGGCGGCGTCTCGCCGATCTGGCGCGCCGACGGCCGCGAGCTCTTCTTCATCGCCCCGGACAATACTGTGATGTCCGTTGCGGTGACGCCGGGGACGACCTTCCAGGCCGCGGTCCCGCGACCACTGTTCCGCCCCCCGGGCCAATTCGAGGTTGGCAGCGGCATCCCGCAGTACGACGTCGCCGGCGACGGGCAGCGCTTCCTGATGGTGCTCGGCGCCGGCGACGATGCGACGGCGCCGATGACGTTGGCGACGGAGTGGCCGGGAGGGGTGCGGCGGTGATGACCCCGGCCCCCGGCGCCCGATTCGGACCGGGCGCCCGTCTCGGCCCCTACGAGATCGCCGCCCCGATCGGCGCCGGCGGCATGGGCGAGGTCTACCGCGCCCGCGACACCCGGCTCGGGCGCGACGTGGCGATCAAGGTGCTGCCGGCGCACCTGTCGGGCGACCCGGCGCGCCGCGAGCGTTTCGAGCGCGAGGCGCGGGTCATCTCGAGTCTCAACCACCCGCACATCTGCACGCTGTACGACGTCGGACGGCAGGCGTCCGCCGAAGGGCCGGTCGAGTTCCTCGTCATGGAGCTGGTCGAGGGCGAGTCGCTCGCCGACCGGCTGGCGCGCGGGCCGCTGCCGATCGACGCGCTGCTGCGGCACGCGGGCGAGATCGCCGACGCGCTCGAGCGGGCGCACCGCGGCGGCGTCGTCCACCGCGATCTCAAGCCGGGCAATGTGATGCTGACGAAGGCGGGGGCCAAGCTCCTCGACTTCGGGCTCGCGCGGTCGACCGGGGCGGCGGGGTCGGTCGGCTCGGGAGCGCGTGGAGGCGCCGGGGAGGCGGATGAGGCGGGGCGCGCGGGCGGCCCGGACGCCGGCGAGTCGAGCCTGTCGCGTTCGCCGACGATGACGCGCGCCCTGACGACGGACGGCGCGATCATCGGCACCTTCCAGTACATGGCGCCCGAGCAGCTCGAAGGGAGGGAGGCCGACGCGCGCACCGACATCTTCGCATTCGGCGCGCTGTTGTACGAGATGGCGACCGGACGGCGCGCCTTCGAGGGGAAGAGCCAGGCGTCGCTGATCGCCGCCATCATGGAGAGACAGCCGCCGCCGATCGCCACCGTGGCGCCGGTGGCGCCGCCGGCTCTCGAGCGCGTCGTCCGGCAGTGCCTGGCGAAGGACCCCGACGATCGCTGGCAGAGCGCCGGCGATCTCAAGCGCGAGCTCCGGTGGATCGCCGCGGCGGGCGCGGCGGAGAGCGGCGGCGCGGTCGGCGCGGCGGCGGGCGCCACGGCGGGTGCGACGGCGGCCGGGGCGACGCACGCGGCGGCGCGCGGGCCGATGGCACGCTTCGGACGCCTCTGGCCGGTGGCGCTCGCCGGCTGGCTGGTGGCGGGCCTGACCCTCGCGGCGCTGGGGATGATCGTCGCGCGCCGCGCCGTCGGTCCGACCGGGAGCGCCGGTGCGGGCGAGATCCGCTTCGCCATTGCGCCTCCCCGCGGGACGACGTTCGAGAATCTGCTCAGCGACGCCGATTACGCGGTGTCGCCGGAGGGCCGGAGGATTGTGTTCCGCGGCCGCGACGGGGCCGGCGCCGTGCGCCTGTACCTGCGCCCCCTCGAGAGTCTCGAGCCCGTCATGCTGGCCGGGACCGAGGATGCCCGGCAGCCGTTCTGGTCGCCGGACGGCCGGGAGATCGGCTTCTTCGCGCGCGGTCGGCTCATGAGGGTCTCCGTCGCCGGTGGAGCGGTCGCGGCGGTCTGCGACTACGAGGGAAACGTGATGAGCGGCGCCTGGAGCGCGGGCGGCGACATCCTGTTCACGGTGAGCGGCGGGCCCCTCATGCGCGTGCCGGAGAAGGGCGGCGCGCCGGTCTCGATCCAGACACCCGATCCGGCGCGCCACGAGTCGGGTCTGCGGGGGGTGCGGGTGCTGCCCGACGGCCGGCACTTCCTGGTCACCGGGTTCTCGCCGCGCGCCGAGGAGCGCACCCTCTACCTGGGCTCCCTCGACGGCGGCGCCGCCGTGCCGTTGATGAAGACGCCGTTCAAGGCCGAATATGTCGAGCCGGGGTATCTCCTCCACGTCCGGGGATCCGCGCTCGTGGCGCAGCCGTTCCGGTCGAGCCCGCCGGCGCTCGCCGGCGATCCGGTGGTGGTGATCGACGCGATCGACATCGCCACAATTCCGTCGTTCTCCTCGTTCAGCGCCTCGCCGAACGGGACGATCGCCTGGACCACGGGCCAGCGCGACGTCGTGCGCACCCGGATGGCCTGGTTCGACCGCGCCGGCCGGCGGGTCGGCGAGGTCGGAGCGCCGGCGTCGGATGTCGGCGTCTCGCTGTCGCCCGACGGGACGAAGGCGGCCGTCGCGCGGGTCAGCGGCAGCGGGCTGTCGGCCGGTGGCGAGCCGGCCACCAACCTCTGGGTCATCGACCTCCAGCGCGGCATCGATACCCGCCTGACGCTCGACCCGGTGAACGGCGACGAGAACCCGGTCTGGTCGCCGGACGGCCGGCGGATCGCCTTCGCCCGCCATGTGCGCGGCAACGAGGCCGAGGTCTATGAGGTGTCGGCGGCGGGTGGCGATGAGCGGGCGCTGATCCCCTCGAGCAGCAACACCCACCCGGTCGACTGGTCTCCCGACGGCACGACCCTCCTGGTGCATGTGGGGGACGACAACGGCTCCCAGAGTCTCGCCTCCGTCCGTCTCGACGGCGATCGCGTGCCGGTGCCGTTCCTGGCGACCCGCTTCGACGAGGGGCAGGGGCAGTTCTCGCCCGACGGCCGGTTCGTCGCCTACACATCGAGTGAATCGGGAACCGCGGAGGTCTACGTCCGGCCTTTCCCGACCGGGACCGACCGCTGGCAGGTATCGTCGAAAGGCGGCGGCGAGCCGCGCTGGCGGGCCGACGGCCGCGAGCTCTTCTACATGGCCGCGGACGGGGGTCTGATGGCGGTCGAGGTGGGCACGTCACCCGTGTTCACGGCAGGGACGCCGGTGGCGCTGTTCCCGACCGGGCTGCGGCCGGCCGGTTTCTGGTACTACGGCGGCCTCGGCGCCTATGTCCCGTCGCGCGACGGCCAGCGGTTTCTCATCAACACCATCGCGGCCGCCCGGGCGCCCACGCCGATCAATGTCCTGCTGAACTGGCGCCCGCCCGCGCCGCGTTGAGGGCCCGCCGATGATCCTCGAGCGTGTCGAGCACCCGGGCTGGCTGTCGAACACCTGGCTCTTGGCCGAAGGCGAAGGCGGCGCCGCGATCCTGGTCGACGCCGGCGGGCCGGCCGCGGCGGTGCTCGAGCTGATCGCGCGGGTGCGGGCGCGGGTCGGCCAGATCCTGCTCACGCATCACCACGTCGACCACGCCGGCGAGGCGGCGTTCCTGGCGCGCGCGACCGGGGCCGTCGTCTGCGCCCACCGCCTCGAGATGCCGCTTCTCGGCGGCGGTGTTGTGCGGCCACTGGACGACGGCGAGGTGTTGCGCAGCGGCGATCTCGAGGTGCGCGTCCTGCACATCCCCGGGCACACGGCAGGGCAGGCGGCGTTCGCGGCCGGGCCGGAACCCCGTGCCGGCGGCCCCGAGGTCGTGTTCACCGGCGACACGCTGTTCCGCGGTTCGGTCGGCAGCACCACCGCGCCCGGGCACACGACGTTCGCCGACCTGCGCCGATCGATCGCCACGCGGCTCATGACGCTCCCCGACGACGTGCGCGTCGCCCCCGGGCATGCCGCGCCGACGACGATCGGCGCCGAGCGCGCCGGCAATCCCTTCGTCCGGGTGATGCTCGGCCTCGATCCCGAGGGGATGGAGAGCGCGACGTACGCCGGCCGGGAGGTGCGGCTCGTCGTCTGGGGACGCGACTACGACGGCGGGCACAAGGCCTGGGTCCGCTTCGACGACGGTCAGGAGGCGACCGTCCCAGGGTCGCGGGTGCGGCGCGTGACCTGACCGCCGCGCGCCGGACGCGGGGGCACGGGACGCGGGGGCACTTGACCGGCCATTGACCGAGTGGTATGAAACGCCTATCCGAATCGCCGCTTCGGGGGACACTGTGTATGGGATTGTCCCGCTGGATGTGTTCGAAAGCAGCGAGTTACCCGTTCTCGCGGTCGATGCGGGCGGGCGCATCCGATACTACAACCCCGCCACAGCCGAGCTTGCCGGGTGCGATCCGGGCGAGTGGATCGGGCGTCCCTGCTGGCGTTTCGCCCGCCTGCGGGCCTGCAATGGCGCCCAGTTCTGCGGCCGTGATTGCCCGGTGCAGCGGGGAGCCCGGGACGGCACGTCTCCGGGTGCCCATCCGGTTCTCTTCAGACGGCCCGCCCGCGATCCGATCAGGCTCAACCTCCTGAGTTTCATCCTGCCGCCGCAGCGGAAGGGTCGCTGGGCCGTGCTGCACATGCTCGAGCCCGCCCGCGAACCGGCGTCGGCGGTCCTGTCGGGACCCGACAGTCCCGCCATCGAGCCGGCGGTCCCCGCGCCCGTCCAGGTGGATCACCGCCTGGCTCTCCTGACCCGCCGCGAAAAGGAGATCCTCGGTGCGCTCGCCGATGGCCTCGACGTTGCGGCAATCGCGGACCGGCTCTGCATCTCCGACTTCACCGTGCGCAATCACATCCAGCACATCCTCCACAAGCTCCGCCTGCACCGCCAGGTCGACGCCATCCTGATGCTCCTCGAGAAGCATCCGGGGGCCCATCCGCAAAGATGATTAATTGTGGTCATTGCTCCTGCCCCCCTCGCAGTGTAACAAGAGGCATCTGAACGACGGGTGACGGCCGGCGGGTCAGTGATGACCCGACGCAGCCTCAAGCACGGGGGCTCGGCAAGCGGTGGAGCACTGTTCCCGGAACGCCGCGTTCCTAGCGCCAGCCGATGGTCGTGCGTCGCCCCCCTCCAGCCGGCGCCGGCACCCGTCCAAGCACGGAGGAGACGGTCATGAGTCCATTCAGGCTGGTCCTCTCGTTCACGGCGCTGGCAGCGGCACTCGCATTCGGAGCCATCCAGAGGGCGGAGGCGCAGCGACACCTGCCTCCTGATGGCGGGCCGGGAGGGGGAGGTCCCGGCGTGCCGACGCTCACTTCGCAGCAGCTTCTGGGGCAGTCGATCTTCCTCGATACGTCGCTGTCGACGCCCGACGGGCAGTCGTGCGCCAGTTGCCATGATCCCGGCACCGGGTGGGCGGATGCGCGCAACGTGCTCGATCCGTTCAACGGTCCGACCTCGGAGGGTGTCGTCGCCGGCCGCTTCGGCCGCCGCAACTCTCCGGCGGTCACCTACGGTGATTTCGCCCCGCCGTTCCATTTCGACGTGCTCACCGGGATGTATGTCGGCGGGCGCTACTGGGACGGCAGGGCGCCCAACCCGCTCGAGCAGGCGAAACTCCCGTTCCTCGACCATGTCGAGATGAACAACCATGGTCCGCGCAACGTCGTGCTGGCCGTCCGCAAGTCCTCGTACGCCGGCCTCTTCGAGGCGCTCTTCAGCCGGGACATCTGGAAGGACGAAGATCTGGCATTCGATCGCATCGCCGAGTGCCTGGCGGCGTTCCAGGCCAGTCATGTCCTGAACCGTTTCAACTCACGCTACGACCGCTACAGGGCCGGCGACGTGCCGGCGCTCACGCCCTGGGAGCGCTCGGGGCTTGCGCTCTTCGAAGGTCGCGGCGGCTGCGCCGGCTGCCATCCGAGCCAGGTCCGGCCCGGTGTCGGCCGGCCGCTGTTCACCACCTACCGCTACTACAACCTCGGCGTGCCGAAGAACCCGCGCAACCCGTTCTACGACATGCCGCCCCCGATCAATCCCGCCGGGCATGACTATGTCGACCTCGGCCTCGGCGGGACGCTCGGCATCGAGAGTGAGAACGGCAAGTTCAAGGTCCCGTCGTTGCGTAACGTCGACCTGACTCCGCCCTACATGCACAACGGGGCGTTTGGCACCCTCTACGACGCGGTCATGTTCCACAATACCCGCGACACAGACAGCCGCTGGGGTCCGCCGGAGGTGCCCTGGAACATCGCCACCGGTCCGACCACGGCGCGGAGCGTCCCGACCCCCGAGGGTCCGACGATGCCGCCGCACCCCGGGGAACCGCCGGTCGGAGGGCAGGGGAGGATCGGCGACCTGATGCTCGGCGCCGGTGAGGTCGACCAGATCGTCGCGTATCTGAAAGCGCTGAGCGACGGTCCGCCGCCCGCCCCGTAGCCGCATCCGAAGGCGCGGAGCGCACGTCCTCCGCGCAATGAAGGGGGACGATCGGGAGGCCATCGCGCTAGAATCCCGCCGGCACAGGAGGGATTCGATGACGGCGCGACCGATGAAACCCACGGGCCTCCCGGTCGTCCCCGTGTTGCGGACGCCCTTGATCGAGGTCCAGGGCGTCTTCGTCAAGCCCGAGCATCTCAACCCCAGCGGCAGCGTCAAGGACCGGGCGGCGCGGCATGTCCTCCTGGAGGGGCTGCGCGGCGGCCGCCTGCGCGCGGGCGACGAGGTGATCGAGCCGACCTCAGGCAACGCCGGCATCGCGCTGGCCTACTGGGCCTCGCTTCTCGGCCTGCGCGCCGTGATCTTCATGCCCGAGAACATGACCGAGGAGCGCAAGACGATCATCCGCGGGCACGGCGCCACGCTCGTCCTGACCCCCGAGGCGCGCGGCGTCGTCGGCGCCATCGAGGCGGCGCACGCCTACGCCGCCGCCGGCGGCCGCCGCACCCTCTTCGACCAGTTCGAGGACGAGGCCGGTGTCGAGGGGCAGGCTCTCCTCGGCAGGGAAGCCTGGGAGCAGGCGCGCGCCCGCGGCCTCGACGGATTCGACGTCGTCGTCGCCGGCATCGGCACCGGCGGCACGCTGTGCGGCGCCGGCGGCTTCCTCAAGCGCGCGCGCCCGGCCACCCGCCTCATCGCCGTCGAGCCCGAGGCCAGCCCGTATGTCTGCACAATCCTGTTCCCGGCCTGCGCGCATCCGCCGTCCGGGCCGCCGCTCATCCCCGGGCCGGCCGCCGTCTGCCACCTGCAGGAGGGGATCGGCGACGGCCTCGTCCCCGGCATTGTGGCGCGCCATCGGGGACTCGTCGACGACGCGGTCCTCGTCAGCGACCACGAGGCGCTCGAGGAGACCCTGTGGCTCAACCACAACGGCTACGCGGTCGGCCCGAGCAGCGGCACCAACATGACGATCGCCCGCCGCCTCGCCGCCGACGGGCTGCGTGTCCTGACGTTCTTCTGCGATCGCATCGATCGCTATCGCAGCCTGAAGGAATTCGCTGCCTTCTGAAGCCGCGGCGAGCTCCACCGACGGCTCCGGCGCCCGCCGCCCGCTGCGCCCTGTCCGCGACAGGTGCCGTTCTGTCTCCGCACCATGTTCGCGGCGATTCTCGCCGGGCGACGTCAGGGCGCCGGCGTCCCGATCCAGGTCTTCGGCAAACCGCTGATAGTCAAGGGGTTCCGGGTGACGGTTCAGCGTGTGAGACGGCTGGCAAGGAAGTCGCAATATCGACCGCCGTCACCGGAGGTGCTCACATGAGGAAACGCAACGCTCTGATGATCGTCACGGCCGCCGCCTTCCTGGCCGCCGTCCTGCTCGCCTCGACCGCCCCCGCGCATGCCAAGGACAACGGGCACAGGAACCACAGCCGCAAGCCGCGGGCGGCGCAGGTTTCTCCTCATGACAGGGTGCCGCAGGTGCTCACCACAGGCCATCGCGGCACGTTCCAACCGTACTACAACGGCCGCGCCTATTACGCGCCGCACGGCCACTATCACGCCCGCTACCGCCTGCCGGTGTATTACGGCGGCGCGGTCGTCTACCGGCCGTACGCCTACTGCGGTGACCACCTCTTCGTGACCGGCGCCGTCACGCTGCCGCAGCTCGCCCTGGCGTTCAACTTCGGCGCGCCCGGCGGCGGCTTCCATCTGGGGGGCTACTACCTGGCGCCGCCTCCGCCCCCGGTGCCGTACTACGTCTACGAAGAGCGTCACCACCACGATGGTGGCTGCCACCACGACCACGACGACGATTGGGACGACTGAGCCGGCCTGAACCCAGGCCTGCTGGAGGGGAGCCCGGCGGCGAAAGCCGTCGGGTTTTCCTTGTGTGCGGGAGCGGGCGAGCGGCGCCTTGAGGTGGTCGCCGGCGCCCTCTCTAGTTCGGCATCAGCACGGCGTCGATCACGTGGATGGTGCCGTTGGCCACGGTGATGTCGGCCTGGATCACGTTCGCGCCGCCGATCTTCATCTTTCCGTTGACGACCTGGATCGCCAGCCGGCCGCCGTCGGCGACCGAGAGATCCTTCAGCATCGCCAGGTCCTTCGAGTTCGCGTTCCCGGCGAACACATGGTGCGTGAGCACCCTGGTGAGCTTCGCCTTGTCCTTCAACAGCGCGTCGAGGTCGGCCTTCGGGATTCTGGCGAAGGCGTCGTCGTTCGGTGCGAACAGGGTGAACGGCCCCGGTCCCTTGAGCACCTGGACCAGGTCGGCGGCCTGCACCGCCGCGACCAGCGACGTGAAGCTGCCGGCGGCGACCGCCGTGTCGACAATGTCCTTCGGCGGGGCCGCCGCCATGGCCGGAAGCACAGCGATCAGGACGATGCCGGCGGCAACAGCGATCAGCGCATTGCGGACTCGAGTGTTCATGGCCACCCTCCGTGATATGCGCCCTGATATCACCCGGCGAGGCGGTCGCGGCATGACCGGGATCATACGACCAACGAGACCGGCCGCGCCGCCCTACTTCCCGGCCGCCGGCTTCCCGGGTGCCGGCCGCCGCACGATTCTCCCGGCGCTCATCACGAAGCTGACGTGCTCGAGCTCGGCGATGTCCTCGAGCGGGTTGCCCGGGACGGCGATGAGGTCGGCGAGCTTGCCGGCCTCGACGGTGCCGAGCCGGTCGTCCCAGCGCAGGCACTCGGCGGCGACGCGCGTGCCGGCCTGGATCGCCTGCATCGGCGTCATCCCGGCCTTCACGAGCGATCGGAACTCGCCGAAGTTGATGACCGGGTCGTAGCCGCCGAAATCCGACCCGACGGCGATCTTCACCCCCGCCTTGATCGCGACGCCGACGCGGCGGTAGAAGTCGTCGTGATACTTCCTGCTGAGCGCGACCATCTTCTGCATCTCGGGCGAGTCGGTGCCGTGCTCGATGTAGTAGTCGCCGACGTAGATGGTCGGCACGAGATAGGTGCCCTTCTCGGCCATCATACGGGCGGCCTCCTCGTCGATGAAGGTGCCGTGCTCGATGCTGCGCACGCCGGCGCGGATCGACATCTTGATCGCCTCGGTGGCATGGGCGTGCGCCATCACCGGGATGTTCCGGCGCCGCGCCTCGTCGACCGCCGCCTCGAGCTCGGCGGCGCTGAAGTGGACGTCGGCGGGGTTGTCGCCGACGGTCATGAAGGCGCCGCTGACCAGCAGCTTGACCCAGTCGCTGCCGTACTTGATCTCCTCGCGCACCGCCTTGCGCATCGCGTCGGCGCCGTCGACCACGAGGCCGTCGGCGATGAGATGCTGCTCGGGGGACATGAAGTTGATGTCGCCGCCGCCGCCGGTGACCGAGATGTAGTGCGCCGCCCCGGCGATGCGCGGCCCGACGAACATCCCGTCGGTGAGCGCCCGCTTGAGGTCCATCGGCGCGTAGAAGACATCGGCGTCGCCGGCGATGCGCAGCGTCGTCCAGCCGGCCGAGAGATTCGCCTGCGCCGCCTTCAACGCCCGCAGGGCCTTGGTGGCCGACGACCAGCGCAGGCTGTCGACCTGGTAGCTGTCGGAGGAGATGAGCGGGTGCGTGTGCAGGTCGATGAGCCCCGGCAGCACCGTCGCGCCGCCCAGGTCGATGACCTCGGTGTTTTTCGGGACGATGTCGCGCCCGCCGACCTTCACGATCCGATCGCCTTCGATGACGATCGCCAGCGGGCCGCGCCGCGCCGTGGCGCCGCGGCCGTCGATGAGCGACCCGCACAGGATGGCGCGCGGCGTCTTCGGCGCGACGGTCTCGAGGGCGAAGGCCCCGGAGAGCGGGCCGGCCGCGGATGCCGCCGCCGCGCTCTTCGCCGCCGTCTCGGCGGCGGCCGGCGGCGCCGTGAGCGGTGCGATGAGAGCCACCGTGAGCAGCGCCATCAGCGCGGCCGCGCGCGGCGCGATGGGCGGCGGCGCGGGCAGCACGATCAGCGGTCGCCGGAGCAGCGCGATGAGCCCGGAGAAACGGTGGCCCCTGAAGTGTGGTGTCATCGACCTCCCCTTTGAAAGGCGCCCATCTTAGCGCGGTCCACCGCCGATCCGCCGCAGCACCGCCCGCGCCGTCGTCGACAGCCCCGTGCGGTCGATCAGGCTTTCGAGGCCGCGGGCGCGGACCAGCTCGTCGTAGGCCCGCCCCCGATCGTCCTCCGGAAGGTCGGCCCAGGAGGGGTGCGCGAGGATTCGGCCGTCGGGCGCGCGCGGCCGCCACGCCGAGACGGTCTGCTCGATCAGGCGCTCGCGCTCGCGGTTCCCGGACCGGTCGCCGAAGGTCATGCCGGCACCACGATCCCCGACTTCTCCAGGCACTGGGCGAGCAGGCGCCGGGCGCGGGTGACGTTCTGCAGGAAGGTGTTCAATCGCATGCCGAGCTGGGCCGCCAGGCTGGCGTCGCGCTCGCCGCCGGCGGCGTCGATGCGCATCTGGATCGCCCGGCGCGGGGCGCGCGGGAGTTTCCCGAGGCAGTCGTCGACCCGCCGGCGCAGGAGCGGGTCGGGAGGGGGCGCCGGGTCGGGCGGGCCGTCGTCGGGCGGGTCATCGGCCGTGGCCCCGCGCCCGGCCGTGGCGCCGCGGCCGGCCGGAGCGTCGCCGTGCCGCCGCCGGATGTCGTCGAGCGCCAGGTTGGCGGCGATGCGGCGGGCGAACCGGAGCAGCGAGTTCGGTTGTCCGTCCGGCTCGCAGCGCGCCGCCACCATCCAGATGCGCAGGAGGGTCTCCTGGAGAACGGCTTCGGTGTCGGCTGCCGCCGCGAACCGCCGGAGGGAGAGGCGCAGCGGTCTCTCCGCCCCGGCGAGCCACCCGGCGAAGGCATTCTCGTCGCCGGCGGCGATGAGCGGCAGGTACGGGTCGAGATCGATCATGGGTCGAGCCGCAGGAGCCTCCCGGCCGAGACGATCTCCACCGCCAGGATCTCCGCCGGGTCATGCCCGGCCAGGCGCAGGCCGATCATGACGAGCGTGCCGGTGTCGACGGCGCCAGCGACCGTGGTCAGGTGCCCGATTACCTCGACGTCAATCCGCGCTCCCGATTTCAGGATGAGATGCGCCACCGCTTCGGGCCGCCAGTCGAGACCCGCCACGACGACTTCGAACTTGAGAATGTGCGTGCCACTGGCGGTGCCGGGCACCCAGCGCGCCGCGAACCTCCAGGAGGGCGCGGCCGCCCGCAGGGCGCTGCGCTGCTCCCGTTCGGCCTGGACCGCGGCCTCGATAATGGCTTCGACTTTCTCCGGAGTCGCGCTGTGCGAGCTTTCGAGCGCCTCGGATGCGAGCAACTCCTCGTCCGAAGGCATCGGCTCGAACGGGCCGGTGAGCCGCTTCAGGAAAGCTGGCGGGAGCGAATCGGCACTGTCCGCCATCATCACCCCCCGAAACCGGCCTCCCGCCATGGCCGCCCGCGAACGCAACCCCAGCCCCTCGGCCGATAGACCGTACGGCAGCTCCTGGGGGATGCGGCTGACCTTCACCGGGCTGCGCGGATCGACCGTCGGCTCCTCGCTGACCGCGATCCACGAAGTCAGCCGGGTGGCGAGACCGAATTCGAGGCCGATCCGCTCGATGGTCGTATCGACTTCCTCGCCGTCGGCGCCGGCGGCGAGGTCGAGCTCGAGGTCGGCGACCGCCTCGCGGCCGTACAGCGCCGTGATGGCGGCGGCTTCTTCGCCCGCCTCCGTCGGCGGCACGACGATCGTCTGCTCCCAGGCGCCGGCGCTCGATCGGCCGCGCACATGCAGCCTGCCCCCCTCCGGGTTGAGGCGCACCGAGGCGAGCAGGGGCGCGCCGGCCAGCAGGTCGGGGAGCCGCCGGGGCGCCGTCCCGGTCACGGCGAGTCCGTCGATGACGACGTCGATCAGAACCGGACCTCGTGTGCCCTCGACCAGGCGCGCCACGCCCTGTCCGGGATCGTCGTCGAAATCGATGATCACCTCGACGCCGCGCCCGGCGCGGGCTGCCGGACCGAGAAGCGCGCAGTTCGCCGCCGAGCCGACACCGACCGTGTGCAATCGCGACCCGGCCGGCAGCAGGTCGCGGATGGTGCGGAAAACCTCCTGCTCGAAACCGATCTGCCCGTCGGTGACCAGCACCACCTGGCGCTGCGCGTCGCCACGCAGCGGTCGCAGCGCTTCGTCGACGGCGCTCGTCATCTCGGTGCCGCCGCCGGCGACCAGGCCGTCGACCCAGACCGCGGCCTGCCGGCCGATCTCCGGGGTCGCCCTGACCGCGCCGCGCTGCCAGCGCCGCGGCGCCGACGAGAAGGCGATCATCTCGAGACGATCGATGGGTGCGAGCGAGTCGATCAGCCCCCTCACGACGGTTTTCGCCATCTCGATCGGCCGCCCCGACATCGAGCCGCTGGTGTCGACGAGGACGATGAGATCGCGCGCCAGCGTCGCGGTCGCCGGCCCCTCCGGCGGAACGATCGTCAGCAGGCCGTAGGCATGCTCGCCGTGCGGCGCGTCCGACCCGGGACGGGCCCGGCGCAGGGTGACGCCGCTCTCCGCGCGCGCCACCGGCCAGCGGACGACGACATCGCGGTCGAGCGCCACGCCGTTGTCGGCGGCGAGCATCACGCGCACGGCGCCGGCGGTCGCGTCATCGTCCGAAGTCGCATCCGTATCCGCCGCGCCGCACGTCCGTATCGCATGGGACGGCGAGCGCGGCGCACCGCCCTCGGGAAGCCGGTCGCGCACCACGAGGTCGAGCGACGCCCGGATCCCGGTGCCGCCTTCGGCGACCTCGATGCTGACCTTGCCGGCGTCGGCAACGCGCCCCTCGCCGCCGAGATAGCGCGGCGCGGTCACGGTGGGGAAGCGCCACTCCCAGAGCCCCTCGGGCAGCCAGCGCAGCTTCTGGTCGACGTGCAGCTCGACGACCACCTCGACCCCCGGCGGCACATTCCCCAGGCGCTGGGTGAAGAGGTTGGCGCGCTCCTGGTCGACCAGGCCCGCCGTGCGTCCCTCGACGATCGCCTGCTCGTAGCGCTCGCGCGCCGCCGCGCGCCGGTCGATGCGGCCGATGACGCGGCGCTCGCCGATGCGGAACTCGTACGCCGCCACCGCCCCCTCGGCGGGCAGCGGGAAGGTGTACAGCACCTCCAGCGGCTCGGTGTGGTCGTTGCGGAAGGTCTGCCGCAGGACGCTGCGCGCCAGGCCCCCGCCGGCCTCGGCGGCCAGCGCCGCGCCGCGCAGCGGCAGGCTCAGCCCGTCGACGCTGACGAGCCTGCCGCCGCAACTCTGGTGTTTCGTGTCCCGCCCGGTCTCGACGATCGTGGTCATGGTCGGCCCTCCCACCCGGATAACGCGCCGGGGGGTGGTTTTGTGACAGCGGCCCCGGGCGGGCGGGGAATGGTGGCCACCAGAATACGCAGAATCGCCCCGGTCCGGGAGGTACCTGCCGGAGGTCGCGTACAATGCGCCGGCGAGGAGAATCCGCTGAACCTGGAGTCCGGCCGCACCCTGATGCACTACCGCCTCGCCGAGCAGATTGGCGAGGGGGGGATGGGTGTCGTCTGGCGCGCCGCCGACACCCGGCTCGAACGCGACGTGGCGATCAAGATCCTGCCCGATCACTTCGCCCGCGACGCCGAGCGCCTGGCGCGCTTCGAGCGCGAGGCGAAGCTCCTGGCGGCCCTCAATCACCCCAACATCGCGGCGATCTACGGCGTCGAGCATGTCGACGACATCCGCTTCCTGGTGCTCGAGCTGGTTGCGGGCGAGTCGCTCGACCGGACGCTCGTGCGCGGGGCGCTGCCGATCGACGAGGCGCTGCGGGTCGGCGAGGAGATCGCCGCCGGTCTGCAGACGGCCCACGAGCAGGGGATCCTGCATCGCGACCTCAAGCCGGCGAACATCCGGCGCACACCCGAGGGACGCGTCAAGATCCTCGACTTCGGTCTCGCCAAGGCGCTGATGTCCCAGGGTTCATCGGGCGACCCGGCGATGTCGCCGACGATCACGCACCAGGGGACGATCGCCGGCAGCATCCTCGGGACCGCCTCCTACATGAGCCCCGAGCAGGCGCGCGGCAAGGCGGTCGACCGGCGCACCGACGTCTGGTCGTTCGGCTGCGTCCTGTACGAGGCGCTCACCGGCCGGCGCGCCTTCCCCGGCGAGACCATCTCCGACGTGATCGCCCGCGTCATCCAGACCGATCCCGACTGGAGCCGGTTGCCCACGGCACTCCCGGCCACCGTGCGCCGGCTGCTGCAACGCTGCCTGCACAAGGACCCCGACCGGCGCCTGCGGGACATCGGCGACGCGCGTCTCGAAATCCAGGAAGCGCTGGCGGCGCCGCCGGCCGGTGCGCGTTCCGACGAGACTTCGGGGCCCGCGATGCTCGCGAGGGCCGCGCGGCCACGTTGGCGATTCCCGGCGGCGATCGGCGCGACGCTCGTCCTCGGACTGGTCGCCGGCGGGCTGGCCGCCGGCGCGCTGGGGACGCGCCTGTTCGGGACCGCCTCAACCGCCACGGGCTCCCTGGTCCCCGCGGTGCGCCTCGACATGGCGCTCGCCCCGGACGCGCCGCTCGCCGCCGGGAGCTTCATCAACCCGCTGGCGCTGTCGCCCGACGGCCGGCGCCTGGTCTACGTCGGCTATCAGAAGGGGGTGCGGCGCCTGTTCGTGCGCGACATGGATCGTCTCGAGGTGTCGCCGATCCCCGGCACCGAAGGCGCCGAGGGCCCCCTCTTTTCTCCCGACGGTCAGTGGGTCCTGTTCCACGCCGACGGCCGGCTGCGCACGATCTCGGTGCACGGCGGGCCCCAGCAGAGCATCCTCGAGACCGTCGACTACCGTGGCGCCGACTGGGGGCCCGACGGCACGATGATCGTGTCCGTCGGGCAGCAGATGCCGCTGGTGACCGTGCCGGCGGCGGGCGGCCCGTCCCGTCCTCTGACCACCCTCGACAAGGAGAAAGGGGAGTGGGGGCACCGCTTCCCGCACTTCCTCCCCGGCGGCAGGACCGCCCTGTTCGCGGCCCAGGAGGGCGGCTTCAACCCCGAGGACGCCGCCCTCTACGCCGTGACGATCGCCACCGGCGCGCGCAAATTCATCATGCGCGGCAGCAGCGACACGCGCTACGTCCCCACCGGGCACCTCGTCTTCGTCCAGGCCGGGACGCTGATGGCGGTGCCGTTCGACGCCGGCCGCCTCGAGGTGACCGGCGCCGCGCGCCCGGTGGCCCGGGGGATCGTCGTGCAGAAGAACACCGGGGCGATGTGTGCAGCCATCGCCGCCGACGGAACCCTCGTCCACGCCGTCGGCGACGCGGTCGGGGCCACCTCCGACATCTTCTGGATCGGCAGGGACGGCGTCACGACGAAGTACCCCGTCGAGACCGCCCTGTACCGCTGGCCGCGGCTGTCGCCGGATGGACGGCGTCTCGCGGTGCAGATCATCGGCGCCAACGTCCAGGGGATCTGGATCGCCGAGACCAATTCCTCCGACTTCATCAAGCTGACCGGCGGCACGGGCCCCGTCTGGAGCCCGGATGGCGATCGCATCTACTTCGCGCACACCCTCGACCATGCCCTGCGCTGGGTGCGGTCGGACGGATCGGGGAGCGAGGAGACGCTGCTCACGGATGAGCATCTCGAGTTCCCGACCTCGGTCACCCCGGATGGGAAGACCCTCGCATACACCCGGCGCGATCCGAAGACCAACTTCGACATCCATGCGATCGCGACCGACGGCAGCGGCACGCCGCAGCCGCTGCTCGCCACGCCGGCGCAGGAAGGCGGCGCCCGGTTCGCCCCCGACGGCCGGCATGTCGCCTATGTGTCGGATTCCTCGGGACGGTTCGAGGTCTACGTCATGGAGGACCCGGGACCCGGCGGCAAATGGCAGATCTCGAGGAACGGCGGCAAGGACCCGATCTGGTCCGCCGACGGCCACAGGCTCTACTACCGCGCCGGCGACAACGTGATGGCCGTGTCGATCACGACGGCGCCCGCCTTCCGCCTGGGAACGCCCGAGGTCCTGGTCGAGGAGGACTACGAGGGTCTTCTCGGCACCGTCGATCGGCCGAACTACGACGTCGCCCCCGACGGCCGCATCCTGATGCTGCGGATCCCGGGGAACACGCTGAAGCACTCCCAGGTGCGGTTGATCCAGAGCTTCTTCCAGGACCTGACGCGGCGCGACGGAGCGCAGGGGCGCGACTGACCCGGACTACGGCGCGCCTGGCCCGGTGCCGGTGAGGCGGCGCACCTCGTCGAGCCAGCGCAGGACGACGAGCGGCTGGTCGGGCGTCCTGGCCACCTCTTCGCCGACGTCGACCATCAGGAAGTGCTGCGCGTCGGGGAAGACGTCGTATTCCGCCACGGTGAGCAGCCCCGGACTGAACCGGCGCTCGAAGAGCAGGCGCGGGCGCCCGGCGGCGAAGGCCGGCTTGGTTGTCACCTCGACCGACATCATCCGGTCGCCCTGGCGATAGAACATCTCGCCGCCGCGGTGCGCCCAGGCCGGCTCCTGGCCCCCATCGGTCGAGATCTGCCACTTGCCGCCGCCGGGCGGGAAGGTCTGCACGTAGACCTCCGGGTGCCCCGATTCGTCGGAGACGTAGGCGATGTAGCGGCCGTCCGGCGAGAAGGCCGGCGCCCCTTCGCCGTACGTCTCCTTCAAGTACGGCTGCGGGGTCCTGTCCCCCTCGAGCGCCAGGGTGTGGATGTCGGAGCCCGAGTAGCTTCTCTCCGTGAAGGCGAGGAGCCGGCCATCGGGCGACCACGAGCCCGCGAATTGCTGGAAGGTCGTCTTCGTCAGGCGCTCGTCGGTCCCGGTACCGTCGATCGTCTTGATGAAGAGCCCCGTGGACCCTTCGCGCATCGACTGGAACACAATCCTCCGGCCATCGGGGGAGAGGATGGCGTCGTGGTTCTCCTGCACGAAGGTCAGCCGCGACAGGGTGCCGCGTGTCATGTCGTAGGCCCAGATGTTGTGCGGGGTCTCCGCGATCTCGACGATCACCCGGCTGGCGTCCTTCGACACGTGCGGATAGGCGAACGCCCGCTTTTCCTGCAGGATCGGGACCGGATTGCCGGCCCGGTCGACCTTCACGAGCCGGCCCGGGGGATCGTCACCGCCGACGCCCGGCACGTAGACCATCGAGCCGGTGCGCGCGACGGCGAACTGCACGCCGCCGTGCGTCTGGGCCATGCGGACACCCTCGAGTATCGGGACGGACGGCCCGGTGATCTCCAGGCGGGCCGCGTCGAACGGCAGCGCGTACAGAGTCCCGGCGCGGGCATAGAGGATCTGCCCGGTCGGCAGATAGCGCGGAAAGCCGCCACCCGCCATCAGCTCCTTCACTGTCCCGTCGTCGAGCGACAGCACGCCGATCGAGGCATCGTCGAGGACGCTGCCGGAGGTGTGGACGATGCTGACGAGGACGGCGCGCCCGTCCGGCAGCAGGTCCGGCCAGCGATGCGACCGCTCCTGGCGGGCGGTGTCGGGCGTGGTGAGCTGCGATGGGGCGCCGCCGGCTGCCGCAACCTTGAACAATCCGGCATCGGGATTGGGGGTGAAGTAGATGACGCCGTCGGGCCCCCAGACACCGCCGCGCGCGTTCTCGGCGTCGCACACATTGAGCGGCGCGCCACCCAGGACCGAGACCTTTTTCAGTTTGCCCTGCGCGAAGAAGGCGACCCACTGACCGTCGGGCGAGAAGAAGGGCGAGTTCGCCCCATCGGTGCCCGGAAGCGGGGTCGGTTCGGCCTGGTCGAAGGTGCGGGTGAACAGGCGTGCCTCCTGGCCCGCTCCGGCCACGAAGGCGATGCGGTTGCCGTCGGGGGACAGGACGACCGCGGGGCCCAGCGAGACGCCCAGCGGCAGCTCGGGCTTCAGCGGCAGCGCCAGCCGGACGACGCCGCCCGCCGGGACCGATCGGACGCGCTCGTACGCCACGAGGGCGGCGCCGAGCGCCACGGCCAGCGCGATGGACAACGTCCAGGGGAGCGCCCTCGCCAGCCGCCCGCGTCCCGATGCGGCGGCCGCCGGCGCCGCCGCAGGCCCGCCGGCGTATCCGGACACGCCGGACGACGCCGCGGGGATCGCGACCGCGCCCGAGGTCATGGCACCCGACGCCATCCCGGCCGGCGACATCGCCCCCGACACCATCGCTCCCGAGGCCATCGAGCCCGCGGGCGGCGCCGCGGCGGCAGCGGTGATCTCCGTCAGGGCGATGCGGGCATCGCCGATGTCACGCAGGCGCTGGCGCGGGTCCTTCTGCAGACAACGCCGCAGAAGCTCGCGCACGGCCGGCGGCAGGTCGGGTGGCAGCGCCGTCGCGTCCGGCTCGGCGCGCAGCACGGCGGCGATGATGTCGGAGACGGTCTCGCCGCCGAACGCCGGCCGGGCCGTGACCATCTCGTAGAGGACGCACCCGAACGCCCAGATGTCGGCGCGCCGGTCGACCTCCTTGCCGCGCGCCTGCTCCGGGCTCATGTAGGCGGCGGTGCCGAGGATGACCCCGGCGCGCGTCGCCGCCGCGGTGAGCGTCGGCGAGCGCGACGCATCCGGTGCCGTCATGTCGCCCAGGAGCGCCTTCGCCAGGCCGAAGTCGAGCACCTTGACCTGACCCCCGGTGGTCAGCTTGACGTTGGCCGGCTTCAGGTCGCGGTGGACGATCCCCTTCTCGTGCGCCGCCTCGAGCGCCTCGGCAATCTGCCGCGCCATCGGCAGCGCCTCATCGAGCGGCGGCGCGCCGGCGGCGAGCCGGTCGGCGAGGGTCGGCCCCTCCACCAGCTCGAGCACGAGGGCGCGCGTGCCGCCCACCTCTTCGAGGCCGTAGATGGCGGCGATGTTGGCGTGGTTCAGCGACGCGAGCAGCTGCGCCTCGCGCGCGAAGCGCGCCATGCGCTCGGGATCGGCGGCGACGTCCTGCGGCAGCACCTTGAGCGCGACATCGCGCCCGAGGCGCGGATCGCGCGCCCGCCAGACCTCGCCCATGCCGCCGGCCCCAAGGGGGGCGACGACTTCGTAGGGCCCGATACGCGTGCCGGGCTTCAGTGACATGGTTCGGCCGGGACCGGGAAGCCGCGATCGCGCATCAGCGCGTCGATCCGCGCGTCACGGCCCCGGAAGGCGCGGTAGGCGTCGGCCGGGTCGACGGCGTTGCGGACGGAGAACAGGTTGTCGACGAGCTTCTTCGCGAGCGCCTTGTCGTAGAACCCGCCGGGCGACTCCTGGAAGACCTCGGCCGCGTCCGCCGTGAGGACGTCCGCCCAGAGGTAGCCGTAGTAGCCCGCGGCGTACGACTCGCTCGAAAACACGTGCGTGAACTGCGTGCTGCGGTGCCGCGGGACGATATCGTCCGGCATCTTCATCCCGGCGAGGGTGGCGCGCTCGAACGCGCCGGGGTCGAGACCCGCCGGGTCGATCACGTGATACTTCATGTCGAGGAGCGCCGAGGCGAGGTACTCGGTCGTCTGGAAGCCCTGGTTGAAGGTGGCCGCCTTCCGGATCTTCTCGACGAGCGGGCGCGGCATCGGCTTGCCCGTCTTGTAGTGCACGAGGTAGCGGTCGATCACCCGATCGGTCAGCAGCCAGTGCTCGAGGAGCTGCGACTGGAACTCGGTGTAGTCGCGCACCCCGCCGTTGAGGGTCGGGTAGTCGACCTTCGACGAGAAGTAGTGCAGGGCGTGGCCGAACTCGTGGAACAGCGTCTCGGCGTCGGTCCACGAGATCAGGACTGGCTCGCCCGGGGCGCCCTTGATGAAGTTGGAGTTGTTCGAGCCGAGCACCGTCCGCGGGCCGTCGAAGGTCTCGTGCTCGCGGTAGGTCGTGGCCCAGGCGCCCGATCGCTTGCCGGGACGGGCGTAGGGGTCGAGATACCACAGGCCGATGAAGTCGCCGGTGGTCTTGTCCCTGACCTCCCAGACCTTGACGTCCGGGTGGAAGACGGGGACCTTTCCCTCCGGCACCGGCGTGAATGAGAAGCCGAACAGCTCGCCGGCCACGAAGTGCATCCCCTCGCGCAGCCGGTCGAGCTGCAGGTACTGCTTCAGCTCGTCCGAGTCGAGATCGTACTTCGCCCGGCGGACCTTCTCCGCGTAGTAACGGTAGTCCCACGGGGCGATGGTGATGCCGGCCCCGTCCTTGTCGGCGATCGCCTGCATGTCGGCGACCTCCTCCTTGACGCGCGCGATCGCGGCGGGCCAGACCGCGTCCATGAGGGCGAAGGCGCGCTCGGGGGTCCTGGCCATCCGGTTCTCGAGCTGCCAGGTGGCGTAGTTCTTGTACCCGAGCAGGCCGACGCGCTCGTGACGCAGGCCCAGGATCTCGGTGATCAGGGCGTTGTTGTCGTGCGCGTCGCCGTTGTCGCCGCGGGCGTAGTAGATCCGCCACACCTTCTCGCGCAGGGCGCGCTCGCTGGAGAAGGTCAGGAAGGGCTCCGCCGACGATCGCGTGTTGATGACGGCGTACCCGTCTTTGCGCCCGCGCTCCCCGGCGGCGGCCGCGGCGGACTTCACGAGCGACTCCGGCAGGCCCGCAAGCTGGTCCTTCGTCAGCCAGGTGACGTAGCCCTCCTCGTCGGCGAGGACGTTGTTCGCGAACCGTGTCTGGAGCTCCGCCAGCCGCTGGTTGATCGCGGCGTGCCGCTCCCTGGCCGCGCCGGTGAGCGCCGCGCCATCGCGGGCAAAGCTGTCGTAGACGAGCCAGACGAGCCGCTGCTCGTCCGGCCGCAGCGCCGCCCTCGCGGGGCTGTCGTAGACCGCCTTGATGCGCGCGAACAGGGCGGTGTTCTGGGTGATCTTCGAGCGGAGCTCGGCGAGCCGCGGCGCCATCTCGGCCTGGATCGTCCGGAACTCCGGCGACGAGAGATTGGCGCTCCAGATCCCCCAGTAGGCGAGCACGCGGTCCATCTCCCGGCCGGTGCGCTCCATCACGACGATGGTGTTCTTGAAGGTCGGCGGCTCGGTGCCAGCGGCGACCGCCTCGACCTCTCCGAGGTTCTTCGCCATCGCGGCCTCGAGGGCGGGCTTCAGGTCGGCGAGATTCATCCTGTCGAACGCCGGCGCGCCGCCGTAGGGGCCGGTCCAGGCTGCGGAAAGGAGGTTGCTTGTCACGACGGTGCTCCTCGGGGTGTCGGTGCGGGCCGGGGTGTCGGTGGCGTGGACGACAGGGACGAGCGTGGCGACGAGCGCGGCGAATGTCGGTATGACCCTGGCCATCCTGGAATCCCTCCGGTGGCGGATTCTATCAGGGGGGCCCACCCCGGACGCCCGCCGGCGTGCAATACTCCGCCGCGGGAGGTGAGCCCATGCTCTGGCTGCTCCTGTTCGCGCCCCTTGCGCTCGTGCTCGACGCCATCGGGGGGGTGCCCGCCCCGGCGATCTTCTTCTGCGCCGCGATCGCCATCGTCCCGATCGCCAAGCTGATCGTCGAGGGGACCGAGGCCATCTCCGCCTATACCGGCCCCGCGATCGGCGGCCTGCTGAACGCGACCTTCGGCAACCTGCCCGAGCTCATCATCGCCGTCGTCGCCCTGCGCGCCGGGATGGTCGAGATGGTGCGGGCGTCGCTGGTCGGCGCCCTCCTTGCCAACCTCCTGCTCGCGCTCGGTCTGTCGTTCCTGCTGGGCGGCCTGCGCTACCACGTGCAGGACTACAACCCGCTCGCGGCGCGCGCCTATGCCTCCATGATGCTGCTGGCGGTCGCCGGCATGGCGCTGCCGAGCGGTTTCCACCAACTCTTCGGCGTCGAGCAGGGGTTCGAGCATGCCGCGGTGCTCGACAAGGGCGTTGCGATCGTGCTGCTCGCGACTTACGCGCTCTACCTCGTATACCAGTTGCGAACGCACAAGGAGTCGTTCGCGGAGGGGGAGGCGGCGCCCGGCGCCGGAGGCGGGGCGCATGAGGCGGCATCCGGGCACGGGCCGCACTGGAGCCTGCCGCGCGCCGCCGGCACCCTGGTCGCGGCATCGGCCGCGGCCGCCTGGATGAGCGAGGTCCTGGTCGGCGCCGCCGAGGAGACCGGTCACGCCCTCGGGATGTCGCCGACCTTCATCGGTCTCATCCTGCTGGCGGTCGTCGGCGGGGCGGCCGAGAGCGGCTCGGCGATCGCCATGGCGCGCAAGAACAAGATGGACCTCTCGGTCGGCATCGCGCTCGGGTCGTGCATCCAGATCGCGCTGTTCGTGGCGCCGGTCCTGGCGCTGGTGGGCGGTCTCATCGGGCCGAAGCCGTTCGCGCTCGCGTTCGGGCGCAGCGAGATCGGCTGCCTGTTCGTCTCCGTTCTGCTCGGCGGCATGGTCGCCTCGGACGGGCGGTCGAACTGGTTCAAGGGGGTGCAGCTGCTGGCGGTCTACGTCATGCTCGCCGCGGTCTGCTACCTGGTGCCCACGGCCGCCCGGTAGAACGTAGGCCGCCAACCGCCGGCAGGGGCGGCGCTACCCGCCCAGGGCGATCGCCGTCGCCACGAGAACTCCGCCCAGAAGTGTCATGACGACGCCCGTTACCAGGCGCCGGCCGCCGGTGAACTCGGCCCACTTCCAGCCGACGAGGAACAACAGGGCCAGGAGCAGTCCGTTCGAGACCCGCAGCGCGAAGTGCGGCTGATCGCGGAAGATCAGGAACGGCACCGCCGCCGGGAGGGCAGAGAAAAAGACAAGCCAGAAGCTCGCCAGCGCGCCGTACAGGTCCTCCTTGCGGATGCCGTTTTTCGGCGGCTCGGTGCGCGAGACGACCTGGACGATGTCCTTGTAGAGGCAGCGCCGCCCGTCGGCCGAGGTCACCGGCTCGAGGGTGTCGTCGAGCTCGCGGGAGACCGCGGCAACCGCCGCGGCCTCGTTCGGCGCCGCCCGCAGTGCCCGCGCCAGCCGCAGGCGCCGTCCACGACTGAACAGCTCACCCATGATGTAGAAGGCGCCGTCGATGATCCCCCAGGCGATGTTGCAGCCGATGGCCGCGACCAGAAGCTCGCGAACCCCTTCCTTCCCCTCGGAGACGCTCAGACCGGCCGTCAGGGTGAAGGTGAGGACCATGATCAGGCCGAACAGCACCTCGGTGATCCGCGCGCCGGGGTCGAGGTATTTCCGGACGAAGCCTTGTTTCGAGTCGACATCTGGTGTCGTCATGGTTCCCCGAAAAGATGTGCGGCCATAGCCAACGTGGTCATCGAGAACGCGGCCGGCACGCGGGAGTATACTCCGCCGCTCCAGGGGGGAAACGCGTCATGAGCAGGGACGCCGGGGCGTCACCGGTCTCGATCGTCGGGCGGGCGTGGGCCGTCCTGCGCGCCCGCTGGCGCGCTCTCGCGACATTCGCGCTGCTGTTCCGCGTCGTCGAGGCGGCGCTGTTCGCGCCGACGGCGGCGATCGTCGGCCACGCGCTGCTCGGCCGGCCGGTGGTCGACAGCACGGCGATCGTGGCCTTCCTGCTCAGCCCGCGTGGCGCTCTGCTGGCGTTTCTCGCCGTCGTGATCGCCCTGACCCTGCGCCTGGTCGAGCATGCCGGCCTGTCGGCGATCGTGCTGGGCGGTCTCGAGGGACGCGTCGTGCCGGCGCGCGCCGCCATGCGCCTGGTCGGCGCCGAGCTGCCGCGCCTGTTCCGGCTCGCCGGGGGGCTGGTCGGCCGGACGCTCGTCGTGGCGCTGCCGCTCCTGGCCGCCGCTGGCGTGTTCGCGGCGCGCCTTCTCGCGCAGCACGACATCAACTACTACCTCGCCCGGCGGCCGCCGGAGTTCGTCGCGGCGGCGGTGGTCCTGGGGCTCATCGCCCTGCCGACGGTCGCGGCGGCGGCCTGGTTCCTGGTGCGCTGGCGCCTCATCGTTCACGTGAGCCTGTTCGACCGGACGCGCCCCGCCGACCCGTACGCCTCCAGCACCGCGCTGGTGCGGGGCGCGTTCGTGCGTGTCGCCGCGACCGCCCTCGGTATGGGTCTCTTCGTCCTGGGCCTCGGGTTCGCCGCGGCGCTCCTGGCGGACATCGGCGCGACCCTGCTGCGCGGCGCCGCGCACGGCGGCCTCGCGACGCTCGAGATCGCCTTCGGCCTGCTCGTCACGCTGCGGGCGGTGGTCGGGGCCGCCGTGACGCTCGCCGGCTCGTGCGCCGTTGCCGGCTGCTTCACGGTGATCTACCGCGACCGCTGCGCCGTGATCGGCCGGCCGCCGGTCCTGCCCGCCGCAGTCGTCGGCGTCGCCGATGCAGCCGACAGCGGCGCCGCCGGCGCAGTCTCCAGCGCCGCCGAGGCAGTCGCCGGTGCCGCCGCCCCGGCGCGCCGCGCCCGCCCTGCCTGGCTCCTGCCGGTCGGGGCGCTGGTCGCAGTGGTGGCCTTCGCCGTCGTCGGCGCTCTCGAATCGGCCGCGGCGCTGCGGCACGAGCGCACGACCGCGGTGACGGCGCATCGCGGCGGCACGATCCGCGCCCCCGAAAACACCGTCGCCGCCATCCGCGAGGCGATCGAGGTCGGGGCGCAGTACGCCGAGATCGACGTCCAGACCTCGAAGGATGGCGTCATCGTGGTCACCCACGACAGCGACTTCTCGCGCCTCGCCGGCGTGGCGCGCGACGTCCGTGACCTGACCTGGGAAGAAATCCAGGCGATCCCGGTGGGCGGCCACGCCGCGCCCGAGTTCCAGGACGAACGCACGCCGACCCTCGACGCGGTCCTCGAGACCGCCCGCGGCCGCATCCGCCTCAACATCGAGCTGAAGTACTACGGCGATGACCAGCCGAACCTGGCGGCGCGGGTGATCGACGCCTTGCGCGCCGCCGGCATGGCCGACCAGGTGATCATCCAGTCGCTCGACTACGCGCCGCTGCAAGAGGTGCGCCGGCTCGCCCCCGACATCCCGGTCGGGTATCTCTTCTCGGTGAACGCCCGCGACCCCGAGCGGCTCGAGGTCGATTTCCTGTCGGTTGCGAGCGGCCGCGTCGACGGGCGCTTCCTCGCCGACGCCCATGGCCGCGGCCGGCAGGTGCACGTCTGGACCGTCGACAAGCCGGCCGACATGGAGCGGATCATCGACCTCGAGGTCGACAACCTGATCACCAACCAGCCGGCGGAGGCGCTGCGTCTGGTGCGCCGTCACGCCGCCTTGCCGCGCGCCGAGCGCGCCCGCCGCGAGCTGCGCGCCTGGCTGGTGGAGTGAGCAGCGGCGAAGCGGGCGCGCCATGCCCTGGCTTGCCATGCCGTGAAAGTATGATTATCATACACACATGAGCAGGCCGGGGAACAGGAAGGTGCTGCCGCGCGCCGCCGCGGCCGCGGTCGAGCGGGCGTGCGGTGTGGCGCCGGTGGTTGTCCTGCTCGGCGCGCGTCAGACCGGGAAAACCACCCTGGTGCGCTCGATGCCGCTCCTGTCCGGGCGGCCCTATCTCACGCTTGACGATTTCGACCTGCGCGCCCAGGCGGCGGCCGACCCGGAGGGCCTCCTGGCCCGCGCCCCGTCGCTCGTTCTCGACGAGGTGCAGCGCGCGCCCGACCTCCTGATCGCCGTCAAGCGCGCCGTGGACGAGGAGCGCGGGCGCGCCCGCGGCCGCTTCATCCTGACCGGCTCGGCCAACCTGCTCATGCTGCGGCGCGTCGGCGAGACTCTGGCCGGCCGGGCCGCCTATGTCACGCTGTGGCCATTCACCCGGCGGGAGCGGCACGGCCGGCCACGCACCGGCCCGTGGACGGAGCTCCTGAAGGCGCCGTTCGACCGCTGGGCGGGGATCATCGCGGCGCAGACCGGACCGAAGGAGGATTGGCGCGTGGCGGCGCGCCTGGGAGGGCTGCCCGTCCCCGCGCGCGACCTGCGTCGCGACGACGAGCGCGCCCTGTGGTTTTCGGGCTACGTGCAGACCTACCTCGAACGCGACCTCCAGGAGTTGCGCGCCGTTGAGAACCTCGCCGATTTCCGTCGCCTGATGCGCGCGTGCTGCCTGCGGATCGGCAGCCTGATGAACCAGGCGGAGGTTGGCCGCGACGTCGGGCTCTCACAACCTCAAGTGCACCGTTTCCTGAACCTGATGGAGGCGAGCTACCAGGCCGTGCGGCTCCCGGCCTTCAGCGTGAACCGCACGAAGCGGCTCATCAAGACCCCGAAGCTCTACTGGAGCGACACGGCGCTCGCGTTGTTCCTCGCCGGCGAGAGCGAGCCGCGCGGCGCGCACCTGGAAAACCTCGTCCTTGGAGACCTGCTGACCTGGCGCGACCTGCAGGCCCGCCGGCCCGAGATCCTCTACTGGCGCACGGCAACCGGGATCGAGGTCGACTTCGTCGTCGAGACCCCGGGGCGCCTGCTGCCGATTGAAGTGAAGGCCAGCGGGCGCGTCACCCATGGCGACGCCCGCGGCCTCGAGGCGTTCCTCGACGAGTACCCCGACCTGGCGCGCGGCGCGCTCCTGCTGCACGGCGGCGCCGAGACCTTCGCGCTGAGCCGTCGCGTGCTTGCCGCGCCGTGGTGGAGCCTCTGCTGAGGCGACCCTACCGCAGCCCGTCGACCTGGTACAGCGTGCTGAGGTTGCGCCGGTAGCTGTAGGCATAGGCGCGGAAATCGGCCGAGACGACGACCCAGGCGAGGTCGAGAAGCCCCGCCCGGTCGGCCGGCATCAGGGTCTTCCATGGCCGGCGCGCGCCGGTCGCGATGTCGATGCTGTCGAGACGCAGGCCGCGGGGGATCGTGACGCCAACCAGGAGCGAGCGTCCGTCGGGGCTCCAGGCGGTGATCAGGTCGCCCGGCAGGGAGCCCGCCACCGGGCGCCGATCCCCGCCCTCGATGGGGGAGATCTCCGCCGGCCCTCCCGATATCGAGCTCGCGATCTGCCGGCCGTCGGGTGACACCGCGGCGGTGAAGTCGGCCCCTTCGGGTGTGATCGGCTTCGGTGGTATACCCGAGGTATCGGTCAGGTACAGGCGCTGCAGGGTTTCGCCTTCGGTGGCGGCGAGGACCAGCCGCTTGTCGTCCGGCAGGAACAGGGCGAACCGGATCCGGAAACCCGGGAACGAGATCGTCCGCGATTCGCCCGGCCCGCGCGGCACGAAGACCAGGCGGTCGGGCGTGTCGATCGGCCCGGTCAGCGCCCACTTGCCGTCCCAGGAGAGGGCGACGGCGAAGCCCGTGCCCAGGCGCACGGCGGGGGAGCCGTCGGTCTTGCGCAGATAGACCGAGTAACCCGGCCCGCCGCCCTGCCCCTGCTCCTCGAACAGCAGCCATTCGCCGTCGGCCGACAGCGCCCCCGGTCGCGACCAGTCGAGCCACGACAGGTCGCGCTCGGTCTCATCGCCCGGTCGCGTGCCGATGATGCCGCGCCGCGAGGCGTTGCGCACGATGAGGACCTTGCCGGCGGGTGACACGTCGCTCACCTCCATGTCGGCCGGGGCGCCGTCCACGGTCCTCAGATTGCCCGCCAGATCGACCGCGAGGAGCGCGCGCACCATGCCGACCGTGCCGGCGGTGAACCAGATCTCGTCGCCCGCGGGCGACCAGGCGACGCCGCCGGCGGCGGAGAACGGCTCGGTCAGGAAGGTCACCTTGCCGTCCAGGTCGACGACGGCGGCCCGCCCGCGGTTGTCACCCAGCCCCGGGTGGTCGATGAAGGCGATCCGCTTGCCGTCGCGCGAGAATCGCGGCGAGCCCAGCCACGACGTGGTCTCGTAGAGCACCTTGCCGGTCGGGTACTCGAGGCGGTAGCGTCCGCCGACCGTGCGGATCACTGCGAGGTCCCGTCCGTCGGGGGCCCAGTCGGCGTCCTCCACGTCGCGCAGGATCTCGCGCGGCACCCCGCCCGAGAGCGGCGCCCGCGCCAGCGTGCCGCTGCGCATCCAGCCGACGGTGTAGCGGGCGTCGAGCAGGAGCGCCAGCTCGCCGCTCGGCGAGACCGCCAGCACCTCGGCCGTTGGCAGGCCGAGCGAGCGCGACTCGGGGCTGCCGGGGCGGGTCGTGAAGACTTCCGTCGGCTTGCCGTCCCACGACGCGGCGTAGATCACCGAGTCGCCGTCGGGCGTGAAGCGCGCCGAGAAGATGCCACCCTGGCGGAAGGTCAGCTGGCGGTAGACGACGGGGGCGGCAGGCGCGTGAGTCCGTGTCCCGGCGTAGAAGGCCGCCGCCGCGACCAGCGCGGCCAGGGCGATCGCGGGCCAGACCAGGATCCGCGTCCCGCGGCCCGCCCGCCCCGCGGCGCCCGCCCCGGCGCCGATCGCGGCCGCCGCCCCGGAGGTCGCCATCGAGCCCGCCGACATCGTCGCCAGCGCCTCGAGCTGAAAGCCGAGGTCGCGCGCCGACTGGAAGCGCTCGTCCGGGCTCTTCTCCAGGCAGTGCTGGACGATGCGCTCGAGCCCGGGCGGCAGGTCGCCGGCGGCGCGCACGATCTCCGGCGGCTCCTCCTTGAGGATGGCATTCATCGTCTCGACCGACGAATCGGCCGTGAACGCCCGCCGGCCGGTCAGCATCTCGTACAGGATGCTGCCGAACGAGAAAATGTCCGACCGCTGGTCGGTCGGCAGCCCGCGCACCTGCTCGGGCGACATGTAGCCGGCCGTCCCGAGCACGACACCGGCGCCGGTCTCGGCCCGCGTCGGCGCCGAGGTCAGCGCCTCGGCCGGCATCGCGTCGGCGCCCTCGGGTCGCGTCAGCTTCGCCAGCCCGAAGTCGAGGATCTTCACCCGCCCGTCGTTGGTGACGAACAGGTTCTCGGGCTTCAGGTCGCGGTGGACGATCCCCTTCTGGTGCGCCGCCGCCAGCCCCAGGGTGATCTGACGCGCGTAGTCGAGCGCCTTGCGCACCGGCAGCGCGCCGCCCGCCATCCTGTCGCGCAGCGTCTCGCCCTCGAGCAGCTCGGCGACGACGTACGGCGCCCCGTCGTGGGTGCCGGTGTCGTACACCACCAGGATGTTCGGGTGGTTGAGCTGCCCGGTCGCGCGCGCCTCCTGCTCGAAGCGCCGCAGCCGCTCCGGGTCGGCGACGAACGAGGGCGGCAGCACCTTGACCGCGACTTCACGCTGGAGGCGCGCGTCGCGGGCGCGGTAGACCTCGCCCATGCCGCCGGCGCCGAGGGTGCCGAGGATCTCGTAGGGACCGAGCCGGGTGCCGGGGGCGAGCGCCATGAGGGCGGGAGGATAGCGCGGGGCGCGGGGGAGGTCCAGCCGGCCGGGGGATTTCAGCCCCGCGGGCAGCGCAGCAGGTCCTTCAGGACGGCCTCGACCTCGGCGCGATCGATGGGGTGGACGAGGTAGTAGAAGATCGACTTCTGGCGCGCGCTCCGCTCCAGCACGAGGGAGTCCTCCGCCGCGATCACGATCACCGGGAGGTGCTCGCGGGCGGCGTGGAGCGCCGGGATCAGGTCGAGATGATGCAGGGTCTGGGTCGATACGCCGAGGATCACCGCCGCCGGGCACCGTCGGATCGCCTGTTCGGCGAGGTCGCCGGCGCTGTCCACGGTGAGCAGCACCGGGCCGGTGGTCCCCGCGGCGCTCCGCAGCACCGCGAGGTCGTCCTCGCGGCATCCCATGACGAGCATCTCGGGACGCAGTGTCATGCCCGCCTCCCGCCCGAGCGGTCTTCGGCTAGCGCGCCCCGGCCGGAGCGGGGGCCGCCATCCCCCGGAGGAACGCCGACAGGTCGGCCATATCGCCCGGATCGAACTTCGGCCACGCGATCGCGCGCTCGGCCATGAGCCGATGCATGTCCGGGGCGTGGTTCCACATCGCCGCCGCCAGGGCGATCGGATCGGCGACCACCGCGCTCGCGGCGAGGGGGACTGGCTTCCCGGCTCCCTCCCCGGCGCCCGGCTCGTGGCATTGCGCGCAGCCGCGCTCCCTGAACACCGACGACCCGCGTGTGGCGTCGCCCGCGTCGCCGAAGAACCCGAGGAAATAGAGGTAGGAGATGAGGTCGGCCATCTCGGTCCCGGCGAATTGCGGGAAGCGGATCCCGCGGGCGCGCATCCGGTCGTGCATCGCGTAGCTGTGGTTCCACAGCCTGCCGCTGATCGCGGAAACGCTCATGTCGAGCACGGCGTGGCCGAGGTCGGGCCCCTCGCCGCCGCCGCGCGGGTGGCAGGTGGCGCACCCCTTGCCGCGGAACACGGTGGCGCCGCGCGCCGGGTCCGGCAGGGGCAGCAGCTCGACGCGCCGATCCGAACGCAGGCCGCGGGCGCGGATGTAGGCCTGGATGCCGGCCATCTCGCCACCCGCGAAGGTGGGGATCGATCGCCGGCTCCCCACCTGCACCGCCTGCATGGCCGGGCCGGCGTTCCACATGGCCTGGGCGAGCATCACGGCGGAGGGGTAGGCGGAGAAGCGGTCGAGCGGCCCGCCTGCCGAGCCGCCCTGGCCTCCGAGGCTGTGGCAGTCGGAGCACCCGAGCTCGGAATACGAGGCCGCGCCGCGCGCCGGGTCCCCGGGGTCGTCGAACAACCTCAGATAATAAAGATAGGAGAGGAGATCGGCCATCTCCGCGCGGTCGAGCGCCGGCCAGTGATGCCCCCGGCCGGCCATCGCCTCGATCATGCGCGGCGTGTGGTTCCAGAACGCGCCGACGAGATCCTGCCACCGCTTGCCGGCCACCGTCGCCGGCAGGTCGGGCCCCTCGTCGCCTCCGTGGCCCCACACCGAGTGGCACTGGATGCACTGCTTCTCGGAAAGCAGCGTGCGGCCCCGGAAGGGGTTCCCTTCGAGGGCCGCCGGTTCGGCGGCCCGCAGCGGCGCGGCCGCCAGGAGCGCGGCCGCCAGGAGCGCCGCCGCGAGCAGCGCCCCCGAGGTGATGGACGACGGGTGTCTTACCTTCATGACCGGGACTCCTCGACCGTGTCCGGGAGATAACTCGCGACCCGCACCGAAACCTCGTGGACCGCCTCCTCCCTGCCTTCCTGGATCTCCCACAGCGAGATGATCGGGAAGAACTTCGTGGCGGCCATGTAGACCAGGATGAACCCCGAGAAGGTCGCCGCCATGATCGACAGCTCCACCGCGGACGGCAGGTAGTGGGTCGCGGTCATGGCGACCCGCGGGTGCAGCGAGGTCGGCACCACGATCGTGTAGCGCTCGAGCCACATGCCGAGCACGACGAAGGCCGACGCGATCGACGTCCCCCACACCCCGCGCGTGGCCGATCGGCACATCAGGGCGAACGGCACGATGAAGCAGGAGATCACCATCAGCCAGAACGACAGCGCGAACGGTCCGGCCACCTTGGACCAGAAGGTCGCCAGCTCCGCCTCCTCGCCGCCGTACCACGCGGTCAGGTACTCGGCGAAGGTGAAGTAGGTCCACAGGCACGACATGAGCAGCAGCATCAGGCCCATGTTGTTGAAGTGGACCAGCTTGAAGTAGGCCTCCAGGCGGTACACGCGGCGCAGGATCGCCATCGCCAGGATCAAAGCCGCGATCCCCGAGTAGATGGCGCCGACGACGAAATAGGGGCCGAAGATGGTGCTGTGCCACATCGGCCTCAGGGTCATCGCGAAGATCCACGCGATCACGGTGTGCACCGACACGGCGATCGGGATCACGGCCACGGCGAGGACGGCGATGATCCGCTGCAGGATCTGCCGGGAGCGCGGCGTGTCGTGGTAGCCGATGGCGAGGAACCAGTACAACCAGGTCGGGCGGATCTTGAGATCGCGGATCAGCGCCATGTCGGGGATCATCGGAATGTAGAGGTAGATGCTGCTGGCCATGAAGTAGAGCCCGATGCTGCTCACGTCCCAGAGCAGCGGCGACCAGGGCTGGCCATGCAGGATGATGTACAGGGCCCGGTCGGGCCGGCCGAGATCGAGAACCGGCTGCACGGCGCCGAACGCGATCACCAGGACCGTGATGAACTCCGCGGAGCGCGTGATGGCCCGTCTCCACTCCGCGTTGGTGATGCGCAGGATGGCCGAGATCAGGGTGCCGGCGTGCGAGATCCCGATGAAGAACACGAAGCAGATGATGTAGATGCCCCAGTACTCGGGCGTGTTGAGGCCGGTGACACCCAGGCCGCGGCGGATCTGCAGGGCATAGGCGAGACCTCCCCAGAGGGTCACCGCGGCGAGGATGGCGGCCCAGATCCAGAACCACTTCGTGGTCCGGACCAGCGGCGCCAGGAGCACTCTCTGGTCCTGCGGCAGGCCGGCCAGCTTGTCGATTTGGCTCATGGTCAGCGGCTCTCCGTCAGGTAGAAGACCTTGGGGTGCGTCCCGAGCTCCTCGAGCAGGCGGAAGGCGCGCGGGTCCTTGACCAGGCGCGCCACGCGGTGATCCGGGTTGTCGAGGTCCCCGAAGACGATCGCGCCCGTGGGGCAGGATTCAGCGCAGGCCGGGACGTAGTCCTCCTCGCGCAGCGGCCGGTTCTCGGCCCGCGCCTGCTCGCGCGCCTTCTGCAGCCGGTGGTGGCAGAAGGTGCACTTCTCGATCACGCCGACCGGGCGGGTCGAGACATCCGGGTTGAGCATCGGCCGCGCCGCGTCCGGGAACTCCGGCTTCGTCCAGTTGAACGACTTGACGGTGTAGGGGCAGGCGTTGGCGCAGTAGCGGCAGCCGATGCAGCGGGGATAGATCTGGCCGACGATCCCCTCGGAGTCGATCATCGTGGCCCGCACCGGGCAGACCGCCGTGCACGGCGGCCGCTCGCAGTGCATGCACGGCCGGGGGACGAATCGCGTCCGCACCTCGGGCCACTCCCCCTCGATCTCGCCGACCACGCGTATCCAGGAGATCGTCCGGTTCTCCCCGGCCGCCGCCGGTCCGCACACGGGGATGTTGTTCTCCGTGCGGCAGGCCACCTCGCAGGCCTGGCAGCCATTGCACCGATCGAGGTCGATCACCATGCCCCAGCGCGCCATGCTCTCCTCCGCTCAGGCGGCCACGACCCGCACGCGGGTCGAATACCAGTCCGGCAGCCCGGTCGCGGGATCGCGCCGGCCGCCCACCGCGGCGAGCGGGTTGGCCCCGTCCGCGCGGCCCCATCCCTCCACCGACGTGTGCAACCCGTACGGCACATTCACCACCCCGGGCTGCGCCCCGTTGAAGAAGCGCAGTCGGGCGAGGAACGATCCCGCCTGCGACTCGATGCGCACCTTCTGGCCGGACGAAAGCCCGAGACGCCGGCCGGTCTCGGGATTGACCTCCGCCCAGGTCTCCCAGGCGTCGCCCGTGAGCACCCCCAGGGTCTCGAGCAGCCAGGGCGTCAGCGCCGTCCCACCCGAGGCCAGCGTCATCACCCGGAAGGGGATCAGCAGGAGGCTGTCGGTCTCCGCGCCGGCCGCCTCCGGCTTCGTCGGCGGCAGGAACCCCGCCTCGAGTCCCGGAACGGCGGACGCGAGACGCGCGCGCGCCTCCGCCGGCATGAGCCGGATCCGGCCGTCGCGGAACTGCGACGACGCGCTGCGATCGTCATAGTCGTAGTAGGGGTCGAACCACCCGCCACTCTCCCGGACGGTGGTCCAGAACTGGTCGGGGGACTGGCCGTGCGGAACCCACCAGCCGCGCGCCTCGAGCTCGCGCATCTCGTCGCGGCGGAACGCCGGGACGAAGACGCTGCCGCGACCGGCGGCCGCCAGGGCGCGGCCGTGCTCCGCTACGATCTCCTCGACCTTGGTCCAGGGGAACTGCGCCGCCACGTCGCCGCCGAGGCGGGCGGCGAGCCCGAGGATGACGTCGCCCGTGGCGCGCGTGTCGTGCCGTGGCGGGACCATCGGCTGCACCACGCCCCAGACCGGGATCGGCACCGACGCGGGAGCGGGGGCGTCCTGCCACCTCTCGAGATAGGTGTGATCCGGGAGGACGAGGTTCGCGTACCGGGCGGTCTCGTCGAGGAACGGCGAGAACGACACCACGAGCGGGATGCGCTCGAGGGCTTTCACCACCACCGCCGGATCGGGCGACGAGGCGACCGGGTTCGCGTAGTACGCGAACAGGGCCTTGACATCGGGCGGGCCGCCGCCCGCGACCTGCGCCGCCCAGGTTGCGGCGCTGAGCGCCGCGGCGCCACGGTCCGCTTCCGGGGTGGCGGGGCCGGGGCGCGGCGGGGCGCCGTCCAATGCCGGCACCGGGAGGTGCGGCTGAACCAGCACCCCGCCTGCCCTTCCCACCGCCCCCGTCAGGATGTTCAGAGAGTGAATGGCCATTGCGTCGGCCAGGCCACCGGCGCGCCACGCGACCGTTTGGTCCCACACCGCGACCGGTCGCCGCGCGGTGCCGAAGCTCTTGGCCAGCCGCACGAGGGTTTCGGCGGGGACACCCGACCGCTGCGCCACATCCTCGGTCCGTCCGTGACGCAGGATCAGGCTGCGCAGACCGGGCAGAGACCGGCCGCCCTCGTCGGTGAAGTCGTCGAGCCCGACCACGCCGCTGTTCACCTTCTCGGCGTCGTACAGGCCCTCCTTGAGGATGATGTAGGCGATCCCCATGGCGACGGCGCCATGCGTCCCGGGGCGGATCGGAACGAACTGGTCGGCGCGCGCGGCGGTGCGCGACAGCCGGACGTCGAGCTGCACCCAGCGCGGGCGGGCGCCGATGGCGGCATCGCGCGCCCGGGCCGCCTGGGGCAGGCACCACCAGGCCTCGGACAGCGCCGCGCCGAACGACAGCACCATGCCGGAGGCGGCCAGATCGAACGCCGGCGGCGCGGCGATGCCCTGGGTCAGTCTCAGGACCTCGGCGGATCCGTCGGCATAGTCTTCGGTGAGGAGGTGCGGCGTCCCGAGCGCCCGCGCGAAGCGGCGCTGCAGGCCGGCCATGATGCCGGACACGTCTCCGGCCAGCCAGGCGATCGACGCCGCCTCGCCCCGCGACCGCAAGTCGCCGAGCGCGCCGGCGATCCGATCGAGCGCTTCGTCCCATCCGATCCGGCGGAACTCGCTCGACCCGGGCGGCCCCGTCCTCTCGATCGGCCCGGTGATGCGTCCCGGGTGGTACAGCATCTGGATGCCGGCGATTCCCTTCGGGCACAGGCCGCCGCGGCTTATCGGGTGCAGGGGATTACCGGAGATCCGCACCAGGTTCCCGTCGACCAGGCGGCCGCGGATGCCGCAGTGCGACGGGCACAGCAGGCAGGTGGAGTTGACGAAGCGCTCCCGCCCGGGTGACCAGGCGGGGTTCATGTTCTCCGGGGGGAGCGGGAAGACGTGCGACAGGGCCCCCAGCCCGACCCCCAGGCCCAGCCCGCCGATCCCGGCCAGGAACTCGCGCCTCCCGATAGGCGTGCCCATCCTCTCCCCCTTCAATGGTGGCAACCGGTGCAATTCACAGACACCGGGCCGCGCTCGTGGCATTCGATGCAGAACTCCATGGTGATCCGGACCAGGGGTTTCTCCGGCGGCCGGGTGGTGTCCGCGATGCCGGCGTGGCAGGTGGCGCACGGGATCTGCGCGATCCCCGCGTGGCGCCGGTGCGAGTAGTAGACATGGTCGGGCAAGCGGAACAGTTTGCGGAACACGTCGTCCTGCCCGGCGGCGGCCATGGTGCGGATCTTCGCCTCCTCGGGCGAGTCGGTCAGCTTGTCGGAGTGGCAGGTCATGCAGTCCGACAGCATGGGCAGACCGGCGTGGCGGCCCTCGTTGACGAACTGGTGGCAGGTGACGCACTCGATCGCGAGATCGCCGGTGTGCTTCTTGTGGTCGAAAGCGATCGGCTGCGTGATCCGCTGCACCGGACGGAACACCATCCGGCCGATGGCATAACCACCCGCCCCCGTGAAGAGCACGATCGCCAGGATGAGAAGCCTGCGAACAGGTGTCACGGTGCGTGTCCTGCTGTCCCGGCAGGGCCCCATCGCCCGGCAGGAGGACGGGACATAGCAAGACCGGTTCCAGAGGCGGATCCGGCCCGGCGGGAGGGGCTCAAGTCCGCGCGGAGCGCGGGTTTGAGCGCTCGGCGCCGGTGGCCGTCGATGGCGGCGCGCGGGACGGGGGCTGACAGCCTGTCAGGCCGGCCGGGCGCCGTTCCTGTCAGGACGTGCGATCGACGTAGCTGATCGCAAGGTCCTTGAGCCGCCGGTACAGGGTGCGCTCGCTGATCCCGAGCACCTCGGCGACGCGCGCCCGGTGACCGTCGAACTCCTGGAGCAGCCGGGTGATGTACTCCTTCTCCAGCTCGTCGAGCCGCGGGCGGCGGGCCGTGAGGTCCTGGATCACCGACCCGCTCGCGCCTCTCAGGTTGCCCGGGAGATCGTCGAGGCCGACCTCGTCCCCCTCGGCCAGGATGAGGGCCCGCTCGATGACGTTGTGCAGCTCGCGGACGTTCCCCGGCCAGGAGTACGCCTCGAGGGCCGCCGCGGCCTCGGGGGTGATCCGGACCTGCCGGTTCCTGGCGACCGGGGAGTTGTCGGCGAAGTAGGCGGCGAGGAGGGGGACGTCGGCCCGGCGCTCCCGCAGGGGCGGCAGCGTGAAGCTCACCACGTTGACGCGGTAGTACAGGTCCTGCCGGAAGCGCTCCTCCTTCACCATTTGGTGCAGATCCCGGTTCGTGGCGCAGACGACGCGCACATCCACGCGCACGTCCTTGACACCGCCGACCCGGCGGAAGGTGTTGGTGTCGAGCACCCTCAGGATGCGGGCCTGGAGCGGCAGGGTGATCTCGCCGATCTCGTCGAGGAACAACGTGCCGCCGTCGGCCACCTCGAAAAGGCCGTGCTTGCGCGCCACCGCCCCGGTGAAGGCGCCCTGCTCGTGGCCGAACAGCTCGCTCTGCAGGAGGGACTCCTGGAGCGAGGTGCAGTCCACGACGATGAACGGCTGCCGGCAGCGCCGGCTGGTGCGGTGGATGGCGCGCGCCACCAGCTCCTTCCCGACGCCGCTCTCACCCTGGATCAGAACGGTCGAATCCGACTGCGACACCTTGGCGATGGTCTCCAGGACCGAGCGCAGGGCCGGGCTCCTGCCGATGAATTCGCGGAACAGGTCGTGCCGGGCCAGCTCGTGCTGCAGGACGGTGTTCTCGCGCACGAGCGAGCGCTTCTCGTACGCCTTGCGGATGAGCGTCTCGAGGGCGTCGAGGTTGCAGGGCTTGGTCAGGAAGTCGTAGGCGCCGTCCTTGAGGGTGCGCACGGCGTTCTCGACCGTGGCGTGGCCGGTCAGGACGATCACCTCGGTGGAGGGGGAGCGGTCGCGCAGCTCCTGGAGCAGATCCTCGCCGGACATTCCGGGCAGGTTCAGATCGACGACGGCGACGTCCGCCGTGCGCTTGCCGGCCTCGAGAAGCGCCGACTCGGCGTCGGCGACCGCCCTGATGCGGAACCCGGTGCGCCGCAGCTCCTCGGCCAGGACGTGACGGAAGGCGTCATCGTCATCGACCAGCAGGACGTGGATCTCGGACGGCGGCGTCTTCATGCGGGCTCCCCCGTCCCGGTGCGCGGGAGGTGGATGGTGACGAGAGTCCCCCGGCCCGGCTGGCTGGCGATCTGCACGTTGCCCCCGATCTCGGTGACCATGCGGTGGGTGATGAACAGCCCGAGCCCCGTCCCCCGGCCGGCCGGTTTGGTCGTGAAGAAGGGCTCGAAGACCTTCTTCAGGAGATGAGGCGGGATGCCGCAGCCGGTGTCCTCCACCTCGATGCGGATCGGACCCTCGCCGGCGGCGGTCGCGATCCGCAGCGTCCCGCCGTCGCCGTCCATCGCCTGGATGGCGTTCAGTGCGACGTTCATGACGATCTGCGCCAGCCGCGACTCGTCGCCCACGAGGGGCGGCAGCCCCCGGCCGAGATCGAGGCGCGTGACGATGCCGGCCTCGTGGATGTCGTGCGACAGAACCGCCAGGATGTCCTCGACCACCATATTCACATCCACGAGGCTCCGGGTGCCTCCCGGCGGGCGCGCCAGCTTCAGGAGACGGTGCGTGATCGCCCGGCAGCGCTGGACCTCGTGGCCGATCCGCTGCAGCACCGGCTCCAGGGTCGCGGCCGCCGCCGCGGCGATCCCCGGCTCGCGCGGGATCCGGCGCCGTAGGCCGTCGATGGAGGTGGAGATGGCGCCGAGCGGGTTGTTGATCTCGTGCGACAGCCCCGAGGCGAGCAGGCCCAGCGAGGCCAGCAGCTCGGCGTGCGCCACCGAGGCCTCGAGCTGGCGCCTCTCGGAGATGTCCCGCCGCGCCTCGACCGCCAGGATGACGTCGCCCTCCGGGCCGCGCAGCGGCGAGGCGTGCACCTCGATCGAGCGCTCCTGTCCGTCGGCGTCGCGCCGGGACAGGATCCCCTTCTGCAGCCCGCCGGTCTCGAAGACCCGCGCCACCAGACAGCCGCCGTCGCGATCGGCATCGCACGGCCAGCCCCCGGTGGTGGCGTCGCGGCAGGCCTGGCCGTCGATCGCGATCCCCGGACGCCCGGAGGAATTCCGGAAGGCCTGGTTGGCCGCCACCACCCGGAACTGGCGGTCGAGGACGACGATCTCGTCGTCGACGGCGTCGAGGATCGCCTGCAGCTCGTGACGCTGCGTCTCGACGGTGCGCAGGGACCGGGCGAGATGATCGGTCATCTGGTTGAGGTGCGAGGCCAGCAGCGCGAACTCGCCGCTTCCGCCGACGGCCACGCGCGCATCGAGATCCCCGCCGGCGATTCTGCGGCTGGTGGCGACCACGGCCTTGAGAGGCCCGTGGACCATCCGCCGCAGCAGCAGGATCAGGACCAGGATGGTCAGCGCGGCCATCAGCGCGCCGATCGCCAGCGTCCCGCCGGCCTGCGCCAGCAGATGCTGGTTGGCCGTGCGCAATGTCAGATCCATCACCAGGATGCCGTTGGTGGCGAGCTTCGGATCGTGGCATGCGTGGCAGCGCGGCTCGTTCGGGATCGCGCTCATGGCGCGGAAGACCCGCTGCTCGCCGTCCCGGGCCACGACGGTCCGGCTCGCCGGCAGGCCGCCGCCCGGCTGGTGGCAGACCACGCAGGCCGCCTCCCGGTCCCGGTCCAGCACCTGCCCCTGGTACGCCGGATCGGAGCTGAGGCGCACCCGGCCCGCGTGATCGATCAGCAGGACCCTCTCGACTTGAGGTCCTTCCGCGAGGTTGCGGACGGTCTCGTCGAGCATGTGCGGGTGCCCGGCGAGCATGCTCGAGCGCAGGCCGTCCACGACCACGCGGTTCAGGGTGGCCGTCGCCTCGGTCATCGTCTCGATCTGCTGATTGCGAAGCAGCCTCAGGAAGACGAGCAGGAAGGGGACGCCGATCAGCAGCAGCACGGCGATCACGCCGCCGGTGAGGCGGACGGTCAGGCGATCGAAGAACGGTACCCCGGTGGGAGGTCCCTTCGCCATGAGCGCATCATACTGGAGCGCCTGACAGATTGTCAGTCGTTGCTGCCAGGCTGTCAGGTCGCGCGCGAAAGCCCTGCCCGTCTCCGTCGCACGAACCGGCGCGCCCCCGGCGCCGGTTGGCGGGGAGGCGCGACTTGCGTCGCTGCCCGGGCTATTGGAGGAAGGGCGGCCCTCTCTGGTACCGAAATTGCTCGACCGCGCCGTACCAGAGGGTCCAATCAGGGTTCCAATCAGCCGGCCGACGGAGGTGTTGACATGATCCGGTCACGGCACTTAGTTGCTCTGCTGATGATGAGTGGGACGGCCCTGATCGCGGGGACGACGGGCGACATCAAGAAGGGGGTCCTCAATCCGAGCGCGTTGTGCGGCGACTGCCACCAGCAGATCTACAAGATGTGGCAGCGGTCGATGCACGCGATGTCCTGGAGCGATCCCGTCTTCCAGACCGCGTACCTGAAGGCGTACGAGGAGACCGATGGAAAGGCGCGGGAGATCTGCCAGCCGTGCCACGCACCCGGGGCCGCCGTGTCGAAGGCGAGGGACCGGGAGGCGGTCGCCGCCGACGGAATCGCCTGCGATTACTGCCACTCGGTCGATCGTCTCGACCGGGGCAAGCAGGGCCAGAACCTCCACATCGAGCTCGACGGGGTCAAGCGGGGACCGCTGGCCGATACCGTGTCGCCGGTGCACGAAATCCAGCAGTCCGCGCTGCACACGTCGGCGGAGTTCTGCGCCGCCTGCCACGAGTACACCAACTCGATCGGGATCGCGGTCTTCTCGACCTACACCGAGTGGAAGGCGAGCCCCCAGGCCGCGGAGGGGAAGACCTGCCAGCACTGTCACATGCCGACGACCCCGGGACAGACGGTCAAGCCCGAGCTGGGCATCTACCGCAAGGAGATCAACCTGCACGACATCTCGGGCGGGCACTCGGCCGATCAGGTCCGCAAGGCGGCGTCCACCCGGATCCTGCGGGTCGAACGGGAGAAGGACGGGAAAGCCGTGATCGAAGTGGAGGTCGCCAACATCGGGTCCGGTCATTCGATTCCGACGGGGCTGCCGACGCGCAAGCTGGTCCTCGAGGTCGTCCTGTCGGCCGGCGGTCGCGAGGTCCGGCGCTTCCAACGTGAGTACCAGAAGGTGCTGGTCAACGCGCGCGGCCTGCCCATCGTCCAGGATCACGAGGCCATCCTCGCAGCGCGGGGGCTGCGCGAGGACACGCGCCTGAAGCCGGGCGAGAAACGCGTGGAGCGCTTCGTCGCCGACGTGCCGGCGCGGGGGGAGCTTGGTGTGGAGGCGACCTTGCGGTACGTCTACGAACCCGAGATCGTGATGCGCCAGGAGATGTCCATCGACCTCGGAACCGCCCGTTTCCCGTAACCCCGAAGCGCAGAGGTGGACATCAGCGCGACCGAGGCGCGGGTGTTGCGGACCGGGTCCTCGGAACTCATGCTGTCGTCATCGAAAGAGAAAGGGGCGGGAGCCCGCGGCCCCCGCCCCTCCGAAAACTCCCTGCGTCAGTCCCGTGAGCCGGCTACCGGCAGGTCTTGCCGCCGGTTCGCCCGCTGCACTTGTTGGAGCAGCACTGCGAGTTCGCCGTGCAGGTGGCGCCGGCCGCGCTGCAGGAGCCGCAGCCGGGGGCGCCGCTGCAGTTCGGGTCGGCGCAGTCGGTCAGACCGTCACAATCGTTGTCGAGGCCGTCGGTGCAGACCTCGGCGACGGGCACGCAGCCGCCGCCAGGGGCGAGGTACGGCTGGACCGACGGGTAGTAGTAGGCGAACGCGCCGTCGACCGTGGCGTTGTTGACCTCGTCGCAGCTGTCGGCGGTGTTGGTGCCGCAGGCGCCGGAGAGCTGACCGACGATCTGGCTGCTGGCGTTGACCACCGGCGAGCCGCTGCTGCCGCCCTCGGTCCCGCCGACGTCGGTGCGGCTGTAGATCCGCTGGCCGCGCGGCCACGACGTGCAGGTCGGCGCCGAGGTGTCGGTGTGCTGCTTCGAGTAGGCCTGCGGCGCCCAGGCCGGGTGGCTGATCCGGTACAGGTCGACGTTGTTCGTGTTCGCCACCGGCGTGTTGTTCCACCCCAGGAAGATCGAGCCCGACGGCGGCGCCTGGTTGAGCTGCAGGAGGGTGAAGTCGCCGGCGCTGCCGGCCGCCTTCACGCTCGCCCCGAGCCTCTGGATCCCGCCGGGGGTGGTCTGGCCCGGGCAGGAGGTGCTGCCGCACGCGAGGCTGAACTGGAAGTAGGCCTCCAGGCTGCCGGCGATCTTGTTGGTGCTCAGGCAGTGGTTCGCGGTCAGGAAGTACGGGATCTGCGTGCTGGTGTCGGTGTCGGCGATGAGACCGCCGGTGCAGGTGTAGATGTAGCGGCCGGAGATCCACTGCATCAGAGCCACCGCGCTCTTGGCCGGGTTCGCCGCCGCGACGTTGAAGCACGACGCGTTCTCGATGCACGCCACGTTGAACGAACAGAAGGACTCGGTGGCGTAGCGCAGCGTGCGCGCGAACGCCGTGCCGATGTGGCCGACCTCCGTGACGCCGAAGGAGATTCTCTTGAGGTCCTCGGCGCCGGCCGGGCCGTAGTGCCGCAGTACCAGCACGCCGTCCGAGCCGAAGAGGCTGTGGGTCCAGAAGTCGCCGTCAGCAGTCGGCCCGCGCCCCGAGTAGGGGCCGAACGCCTGGCCATCGGGACTGTAGAAGTAGAGGTCGGCGTCCGGCGGCAGGTTCAGTCCGTTGATGTGCAGCCTGAGCGCCCCCGCCCCTTCGGCGCGGATGGCGGCGGCCCACACGAAGCCGCCGTCCGGCGTGGCGCGCAGGATCCCGCCCGCCACCGAGCGCGGCGCGGTCGGGAGCAGCGTGGCGTCGATCGCCGAGAAACGCACGCGCAGATTCATCTCCTTGGTCCGCCCGACGATCGCGCGACCGACCTCCTCGTCCTGGGCCTTCTTCAACTCGCCGCGGTCGGCGTCGGTGAGCCGGACGACCACCGGAGTGGCCAGCGCCGCCTCGGGGACCTCCTGGACGAGCCAGGCGTACAGCGCGCTCTGCTGCGCGATCTCCTCATCGATGGACGGTCCTTCGATGAGCGGCTCGGACGGGACGCTCTTGTACTGCGTCACCGCTCCGGGCGCGGCCACGCCCGGGACGACTCCCGAAACCAGGAGTGCGATGGCGAAAACTGCCGCCGCTCCGAGGAATCGCGTGAGGGGTGGGACGCTGCGCGGACCGTGGGGCATGAGGAACTCCCTCCTTTGGAAAAGGTGGGCGCCCGACGGGACTCGGCGCATGGCTGGAGTGCTCGAAGTATGCGCTCTCCAGAACCGGCTCGCCGAGACGCACCACGAGAATTGCCCGGGACTCTACCACGGAATGAACGCGTGGCGCGATGAGAATGGCGCGCCTGGCCGCTGCGACCAGGTGCGCGCCGACGCCGATCTCGCGGGCCTCGGGGACGACCCGCGGTTCACGGCGTTGGCGGGGGCGCCGGCGGGGCCGTAGCGTCAATAGTCAAGTTGACAACCCATAGTTACAAGGGTACATTCGGCGCCGGGAGGTGGGTTGATGCCGGTGCACGATCAGGTTCTCGATGCCGCGCGGCGGCTCTGTCGCGAGCGCGGCGGGTGGACCTTCCGCCCTGACGAGGTCGTCCGCGCGCTGCCGCATCTCAACCCGAGCACCGTCCGCACTCATATCGTCAGCCGCTGTTGCGTGAACGCCCCCAAGAACCACCCGCACCGGTGGGAGTATTTCAAGCGCATCGGGCGCGGGGCGTACGAGATCCTGCCGCAGCACCGGCGGGTGGCGCGGGCGCGGCGTGGTGCTCCGGCCCGCGTCGCCGAGACCGCGGGCGCCTATGGCCGCCGGCCCGCCGCCCGCCCCCGCCCCCGCGACACGGTG